>Ga0308161_1000091_pt1 | contig 279331 bp, 250 predicted proteins | sample PhyFR2_FD_201034 | JGI IMG/M metagenome (GOLD analysis project Ga0308161, IMG submission 201034) | Phyllosphere microbial communities from UC Gill Tract Community Farm, Albany, California, United States - DLSLF.R2 | ecosystem: Host-associated > Plants > Phyllosphere > Unclassified | place...
CAGTGAGTCAGTCAGGATCTATAACAGCCAGCGTCCTCATCTGTCATTAAAATACAAAACGCCTGATGAGGTACATCAGGCGTTTTAAAAGATAAAAAAAGTGTCAACCTATGCCAGGACTAGTCATATTTTCCGTCGCGGAAGAGCGACGCCAGCTCCGGCGGTGCCGACTGCTCCGGTATCAGGAGCACTACCGTGCCTGCTTCACGGCGCGTGGCGTACTGGATCTGGATACGAAAATAGCGCTGGTCCCCGCCGCCTACCTTAGCCGCTTTTTCCTCTGGTTCGCACAGCGGCATCGCCTGTTCCAGCACTTTACAGACGCGCTGTTTCTCTGGCGCAGGAAGTTCACCCAAAGGAAAACGACGCTCGCTACGTAAGCCGGGAATAAAAGCAAAGCCACCTTCACGCGTAACCACAATGGTTGCGTCATCGGTAAGTTCGGGGAGTTGACTCATAATACGCCTACCTCTTTCCACGCCTGTTCAATTTTGCTACCAACAGAACGATCAAAGCGCTTTTCACCGTGTTGCACGGTCAACTGTGCAAAGGCTTTAAAGTCAGCATCCTGATGCAAATTATCATCACATAAGGTGTCATACCAGGCTTGCCCTGCCTGTTCCCAGGCAAATCCACCTAATGCTTTTGCTGCCAGATAAAAGGCACGGTTAGGAATGCCAGAATTCAGATGCACACCGCCGTTATCTTCACGCGTTTTAATATAATCGTCCATATGGCCCGGTTGCGGGTCTTTACCCAACATGGGATCGTCATAAGCGGTGCCGGGGTGCGACATCGATCGCAAGCCTTTACCGTGAATACCTTTCGCCAGCAAGCCTTCACCAATAATCCAGTCGGCTTTCTCCGCCGTCTGTTTCTTACTGAACTGCTTCACCAGAGAGCCAAATACGTCGGACATCGACTCATTCAGTGCGCCAGCCTGTTCAAAATAGATCAAACCGGCCTCGGTTTCTGTGACACCGTGCGATAACTCATGCGCAACAACGTCGATAGCGATGGTAAAGCGGTTAAAGATTTCACCATCGCCGTCTCCGAATACCATCTGCTGACCATTCCAGAAGGCATTCTGATATTTCTCACCATAATGCACGGTGCCAGCTAATTTCAAACCGTTATTATCCAGAGAATTGCGTTTATATATTTGCCAGAAAAAGTCATGAGTTACGCCAAGATAGTTCCAGGCCTCGTCGGCGGCAATGTCACCATTTGAGGACTGGCCTTCTTTACGCACCAGGGTGCCCGGTAACGTTTCCTGATTTTTGGCGTCATAGATTTCACGCTCAATCTTCCCGGCCTGCGTGGTCTTGGGTGCAGCGGTCTTTTGCCAGTGCTCCGCCATCAGGTGCTGAACGTGGGTGAGCGTACGGCGCGCCTGCTCCTGCTGATAGCCGGAACCGTGAGCAATAATCTTACGAAGAATGTAGGGAGGTATAACGCTGAAAGCCATTGTAGACTCCTTGGCACGAGGGATGTACCAGGAAGTATAGTTAAGAAATGCTTTTCTTTCGTTTCGGTTTTTCAGGAATCAGCTGAGTGACCTGACTTTCTACCCAGCCATCATCAAGGCGGGTACGCAGTAAATCGCCGTTGCTTAACTGGCGTGTTTTTTTCACCACCTGACCCGCGTTGTCGGTGGTGACGCTGAAGCCACGCGCCAGGGTGGCTAACGGGCTGACGCCTTCCAACTGGGCCGTAAGCTGACCGAAGCGGTGTTTGTCGCGGTTAAGTAATTTCTCCATGCTTTGTTGCAGGCGATAATGCCAGCTTTGCAGGTTTTGTTGCGCCAGGTACAGGCGCTGCTGTGGTTGCTGCTGTGCCAGCCTCTGTGACAGGCGATCCTGCTGGCGGCTGGCGTTGCGCAGCCGCACTTCCATCGCTTCGCTCAGGCGCTGCTGTAAGCGAAACAGTGCAGTCTGCTGGCGGGCCAGACGCAGCTGAGGATGCTGCTGTTGCAGGCGGTGATCTAAACGGCTAAAGCCCCGCTGCTGGCGTGCCAGATAATAATCCATCGCCATTTCCAGCCGCTGCTGTTGTGACTGCAGCTGACGCAGAAGTTCAAGCTGATTACGGCTGACAATTTCTGCCGCGGCAGAAGGCGTTGGCGCGCGCAGGTCGGCAACAAAATCGGCAATAGTCACGTCGGTTTCATGGCCCACCGCGCTGACCACGGGAATGCGACTGGCAAAAATCGCACGCGCGACTCGCTCGTCGTTAAAACTCCAGAGATCTTCCAGCGAACCGCCGCCGCGCCCCACGATGAGCACATCGCACTCTGCACGCTGGTTCGCAAGCTCAATGGCGCGCACGATAGCGGCAGGCGCATCCACGCCCTGTACGGCGGTGGGGTAAATCACCACAGGCAATGACGGATCGCGACGATGCAGCACACGCAGCACATCGTGCAGGGCTGCACCGGTCGCGGAGGTAATAACGCCAACCTGTTTAGCCGGTTGGGGCAAGGGTTTTTTGTGCCCGGGCTCGAATAAGCCTTCCTGTGCCAGCTTAGCTTTCAACTGCTCAAACTGCTGCTGCAACAGACCTTCACCAGCGGGATGCATGCTTTCAATAATCAGCTGATAATCGCCGCGCGGTTCATACAAGGTGATGTTCGCGCGCACCAGGACCTGCTGACCGTGCTGAGGACGAAACGTGACGCGACGATTGCCATTGCGGAACATGGCACAGCGTACCTGTGCGCCATCATCTTTTAGGGTGAAGTACCAGTGACCCGAGGCAGGCTGGGTGAAATTGGAGATCTCGGCACTGAGCCAAACCAAACCCATCTCATTTTCCAGCAGCTGACGCACTGTGGTATTGAGACGGCTGACGGTAAAAATATTGGCGTTTGGCGGCAGCGACATGTGACGAAGATCAAATTCCAAATCAGTAGGTTAATCAGTCGATACTACATTGCTGATTGTGCGGATCAAGACTTTTTATCAAATAATAGTGGAGGCAATCGATTACGGCCTGTATAATGCCGCGGCAATATTTTATCTATTCTCACGCACCCAAGGTGGAGTATTGCCATGTTAAGAATCGCTAAAGAAGCACTCACTTTTGACGACGTCCTGCTCGTTCCTGCACACTCCACCGTCCTGCCGAATACGGCCGATCTCAGCACTCAACTGACCAAAAACATTCGTCTGAACATTCCAATGCTTTCTGCTGCGATGGATACCGTGACCGAAGCGGGTCTGGCTATTGCGCTGGCGCAAGAGGGCGGTCTGGGCTTCATTCACAAAAATATGTCGATTGAGCGCCAGGCAGATGAAGTGCGTAAGGTTAAAAAGCATGAAAGCGGCGTGGTCACCGAACCGCAGACCGTGTTGCCAACCACCACGCTGGCAGAAGTCAAAGAGCTGACCGAACGTAACGGCTTTGCCGGCTATCCGGTGGTGAACGCGGACAACGAACTGGTGGGCATTATCACCGGTCGCGATGTGCGCTTCGTCACCGATCTTACCCAGCCCGTCACTGCCGTTATGACGCCGAAAGAACGTCTGGTTACAGTGAAAGAGGGCGAAGCCCGTGATGTCGTGCTGCACAGAATGCATGAAAAGCGTGTAGAAAAAGCGCTGGTCGTGGATGACAGTTTCCACCTGCTGGGCATGATCACCGTTAAAGACTTCCAGAAAGCCGAACGTAAACCTAACGCCTGTAAAGATGCGCAGGGTCGTCTGCGCGTTGGTGCCGCCGTGGGTGCAGGTGCGGGCAATGAAGAGCGCGTGGATGCCCTGGTCGCAGCAGGGGTGGACGTACTGCTTATTGATTCGTCGCATGGCCACTCCGAAGGCGTGCTGCAACGTATTCGCGAAACCCGCGCTAAATATCCTGAGCTTGAAATCGTCGGCGGCAACGTCGCGACGGGTGCAGGTGCGCTGGCGCTGGTTGAAGCTGGCGTGAGCGCGGTCAAAGTCGGTATCGGCCCAGGATCAATTTGTACCACCCGTATTGTTACCGGTGTAGGTGTACCTCAGATTACCGCCGTTTCTGACGCCGTTGCCGCGCTGGAAGGCACGGGCATTCCGGTTATCGCGGACGGCGGGATTCGTTTCTCTGGTGATATCGCTAAGGCGATTGCGGCGGGCGCGTCCTGTGTGATGGTGGGATCGATGCTGGCAGGTACTGAAGAATCGCCGGGTGAAATCGAACTTTACCAGGGCCGTTCTTTTAAATCCTACCGTGGAATGGGCTCGCTGGGCGCGATGTCTAAAGGATCATCAGACCGCTACTTCCAGACCGATAACGCTGCTGACAAGCTGGTGCCAGAAGGTATCGAAGGCCGCGTGGCCTATAAAGGCCGCCTGAAAGAGATCGTGCATCAGCAAATGGGCGGCCTGCGCTCCTGTATGGGCCTGACCGGCTGCCAGACCATTGATGACCTGCGCACCAAAGCCGAATTCGTGCGTATCAGCGGTGCGGGCATCAATGAAAGCCACGTGCATGATGTGACCATCACCAAAGAGTCACCAAACTACCGCATGGGTTCATAACCCCGTAAGATTTCCCGCCCGGCAACAGCCGGGCGCTTTACTTAAAGTCACCGTTCTGGAAACCCCTCAATGACGACGGAAAATATCCATAAGCACCGCATTCTGATTCTCGATTTTGGTTCTCAATATACTCAGTTGGTCGCGCGCCGCGTACGTGAGCTTGGCGTGTACTGTGAACTCTGGGCATGGGATGTCACCGAAGCGCAGATTCGCCAGTTCAATCCAAGCGGCATCATCCTGTCTGGCGGCCCGGAAAGTACCACCGAAAACGACAGCCCGCGCGCACCTGACTATGTGTTTACCGCGGGTGTACCGGTTCTGGGTGTATGTTACGGCATGCAAACCATGGCGATGCAGTTGGGTGGCAAGGTGGAAGGGTCCAACGAGCGCGAGTTTGGCTATGCGCAGGTTGAAGTCAACACCGCAAGCGCGCTGATTCGCGATATCGAAGATGCCATCAGCGCGGCCGGTAAACCGCTGCTGGATGTCTGGATGAGCCATGGCGATAAAGTGACCGCTATCCCTGATGGTTTTGTTACGGTCGCCAGCACAGAAACCTGTCCGTTTGCCATCATGGCTAACGAAGAGAAACGCTTCTATGGCGTGCAGTTCCACCCGGAAGTCACGCACACGCGTCAGGGGCTGCGCATGCTGGAACGTTTCGTGATGGATATTTGTGAATGTGAAGCGCTCTGGACACCGGCGAAAATCATTGAGGATGCCGTCGAGCGTCTGCGTGTGCAGATCGGCAACGACAAAGTGATCCTGGGCTTATCCGGCGGTGTGGATTCGTCAGTGACTGCCATGCTGCTGCATCGCGCCATCGGTAAAAACCTGACCTGCGTATTCGTGGATAACGGGCTGCTGCGCCTGAATGAAGCTGAGCAGGTGCTGGACATGTTCGGCGACCATTTTGGTCTGAATATTGTTCACGTTGACGGTGAAGCACGTTTCCTGGATGGACTGGCAGGGGAAAACGATCCGGAAGCGAAGCGCAAAATCATTGGCCGCGTTTTCGTCGAAGTGTTTGACGAGCAGGCACTGCGCCTGCAGGACGTGAAGTGGCTGGCGCAGGGCACTATTTATCCTGACGTGATTGAATCCGCTGCCTCGGCTACCGGTAAAGCGCACGTGATCAAGTCGCACCACAACGTGGGTGGCCTGCCAAAAGAGATGAAGATGGGCCTGGTCGAGCCGCTGCGTGAGCTGTTTAAAGACGAAGTGCGTAAGATCGGTCTGGAGTTAGGTTTGCCTTACGATATGCTCTATCGCCATCCGTTCCCGGGGCCTGGCCTTGGCGTGCGCGTGCTGGGTGAAGTGAAGAAAGAGTATTGTGACCTGCTGCGTCGTGCAGATGCCATCTTTATTGAAGAGCTGCACAAAGCCGACCTCTACAACAAAGTCAGCCAGGCCTTTACCGTGTTTCTGCCTGTGCGTTCCGTTGGCGTGATGGGCGATGGCCGCAAATATGACTGGGTTGTCTCACTGCGTGCGGTCGAAACCATCGACTTCATGACCGCCCACTGGGCGCACCTGCCGTATGACTTCCTGGGCCGCGTATCCAATCGCATTATCAACGAAGTTAACGGCATTTCCCGGGTAGTTTATGATATTTCGGGCAAACCACCGGCGACGATTGAGTGGGAATGATTTCGCGTCCGGCTTAGCCGACAGTAAGCAGTATAAAAACGAAGCCCGCGTTATGCGGGCTTTTTGCATTTTAGATCCCGCATTGTCTGGCCGATAGTCGCTTCGCCGGAACGGCGAGGGATATCACTGAATTTCGCCTGAAAAATGGGTTCGCGTTGAACAGTGCACGGCGCTGAAGCGAACTCAGGATCTACGCCAGGCGGCGGGCAGGAGACGTACGATGCGAAGCTCGGTGACGACAATCCCCACCAGGATTAACGCCGCCCCTGCAAGTCTTTCCGGCGGCAGACGATCGCCCGCGAGAAAATAACCAAAAATCCCACTAAACACAGGTTCGCAAATCAGTATCAGGGCGACCTTTTCCGGTGCCAGCACAGCCTGAGCACGATTCTGAATGGCGTACGCCAGGGCTGTTGCGAACAGGGCCAGTGACAGGATTGTTATTGCTGTCGGCAGCGAGTGAGGTACAGCAAACTGGTCACGGGCGACGCTCCACAACAAAGAAAGCACGCCAACGATGCCGAGTTGTATCGATGTTGAGGCCAGGGAAATGTCAGGCGTTGTGAAAGTCGACACGATGACGATGTGTACGGCGAAGCACACCGCACAACCCAGAATAAGTAAGTCACCATAGTGCACCCTTAACCCGTCAAGGCTGAGCAAGCCAAGCCCAAACACGGCAATGGCGGTTCCTGCTGCCTGTTTAGCACTGGGGCGTCCTCTGCCGATGAGATAGATACACAACGGCGTGAAAACGGTGCACAAGCCTGTGATGAAACCGGCATTGGAGGGCGTTGTGTAAGCTGTGCCGGATGTCTGCAGGGAAAACGCAGCGAAAAGCACGATGCCTGCCAATACCGCACGCGCCCAGTCACGTGGCTTCAGGTGGCGAAAAGAACGGATCGAAAAGGGGAGAAGCGCAAAAGCCGCCAGGGTAAACATCCACGCGTTCAGGGTGGATGCGGCCATGACACCCAGCGTGTTGTGCTTCGCAACGAAGCTCCAGCCCCACACCGCCGTGACGGCTAAAAGCGCGATTGACCAAAGGATGCGATATGACATAGTTGTCCCTTCGGCAGGCATTTATACCGAATGCCTGGCCCAGAATTGTATGTCAGCGGTACCCAAAGCGGCTTACGATAATTCAGTAAAAACCTCCTGGCAATCCTTAACGCTGTTCCTGTGGCGGCTATCCGAAATTTCAACTGTTGATGACGCGAAGTAGTGGGATAGAACGGGTCAGTAAAAGGTGCCAGCAACCGGGAATTTGATAAGGTCAGGGTTCTGTGGCTGGCGGTGGTCGGGATGAGCAATGAGCAAACGTTGATAACATTACTGCCGCGCCACAAGCCTGCTTAAAGGCGGGTTTTTCCTTTCACTGGTCTCAGGCCGTTTTTCTGTGAAGGCATAAATACTTGCGTGGCCTGGAGAAGGGTGATCACGCCCTGATGCCTGTCAGCATCTAAGCCAGAAAAAAATCAGCCGGTGCTATCCGGCTGATTTTATTTACCGCATGTCCGCACGAACAAAAGAATACGAATCCGCTGTCGGGCGATGTTTACTTAAGGTGTTCCTTCAGCTCCGCTGACGCCTGGCCAATCGCCGTGCGCACGGTTGGCTCTTTACTCAAGGCATTCAGCAAACCAAAGTCGTGAATCATGCCGTTATAGCGGGTAACCGTCACCGGTACACCGGCGGCATCCAGCTTACGACCAAAGGCTTCACCTTCATCGCGCAGCACGTCGAGTTCGGCAGTCTGAATCAACGTTGGCGGTAAACCTGCCAGTTGTGACTCAGTGGCACGCAGCGGAGAAGCCAGAATGTTATTCCGATCTTTATCTGACGTGGTGTAGTTATCCCAGAACCACTTCATCATGTTTCGGGTCAGGAAATAGCCGTTGGCGAATTGCTGATAAGAAGCATCATCAAAGCGGGCATCGGTAACGGGCCACAGCATCACATCGTAACGAATCGCCGGGGTTTTATGTTGTTTGGCCTGCAGCGCGACGGCGGCCACCATGTTGCCTCCCACGCTGTTACCGACCAGCGCCAGGCGCTTACCGTCAACGCCAATTTCCGCACCGTGTTCGGCTACCCATTTTGTCGCTTCATAAGCCTGGTTAATCGCGACCGGATAATGGGCTTCCGGTGATGGCTCGTAATTCACAAATACCGCCGCAGCGCCGGATTCGTTCACAAGGTCTCGCACCAGACGTTCGTGCGTCGGGAAGTCACCCAGCACCCAGCCGCCACCGTGGAAGAACATGAATACCGGGAGCACTCCGCTGGCGTGTTCGGGTTTAACAATCGTTAGTTTGAGTGGTTTGCCCAATGCTGTGATGGTTTTTTCAGAAATCTGTGCTGGCGGCAGCGCTGCGCCTTGCTGCGCGCCTGTCAGCACTGCGCGTGCTTCTTTCGGCGTTAAGGTCTCGATGGGCTTGCCGCCGCCGCTGTTAAGGGCTTTAAGAAAGGCGGCGACACCAACGGTAGGTTCAGGCGCATTCTCCACAGGGCTGGCCCATGCTGATGTGATCTGGCTGGCTAACAATAAAGCACCTGCGGTGAGTTTCACGTTCATTTTGATTTCCTTGTGTTTGCGATTAAGTAGTGTGCTATTTAGTTTGGCTAAGATGGCAGGATTTTATCGCGTTGTAAACTATTAAATAGTGCACTACTTAATTTTTTCTCTGATGCGATAAGAATGTGAATGACGAAAGGCAAAGGGAAGAGGCGCGGCATCGCTATTGGACGGCATTTTTTAACGATTTGCCCGTTGCTTAATCAATTTCGTGCCAGCTGTTTTTTTGAGCGCTACACTCATATCTGAGCCGCTACGCTGTCAGTCGGTAAAACCGCTTCAGGGCGCGAACACTGGCGGCATGATGAAGGCTGGCAATCAGGCTGTCTGATGTCTCACTACTCAAGGATTGAATTAACCATGTTTAAGCGTCTTCTCTCTTCTCTGCGCAATAAAAACCAACCCGCCGATACCGCACCAGACGAACCCGCCCAAGAACGGGAGATGATTGTTGCTTACGATGCTCATGGACAGGAAATGTACATTGCACGCAATGAATGGCGTGAGAAGGTCTTTCTGCCGGATCTGGAAAAGAAGTGGGATGATGCGGACGCGTTGTACACCGCGATTCTGATGGGGTTGAAAGACGCCTTTGCTTCCGATCTGGTTGCGGCAGCGGAGCGCCTGGTGGACATTGACAGCAATCCCGAGCGAAGTCATACCCTTCACGGCATCGTACTGATGAAAACCGGCCAACTGGATGCGGCAGAACAAACCCTACGCCAGGGAATCGATAAATCAGGCGCGACAGGAACCTTACTCACCAATCTGGCGAAAGTCTTTTCCGAGCGCGGTGAGGATAAACAGGCAGATGACACGCTCTGGCAGGCCATTCAAACGGACCCCAACCTCGACAATGGCTTACTCTGGTGGGCGAGCATCCAGCGCGAGCGGGGTGGTGATGAGGCCTATATCGAGGGCTTACGCAGCATTGCCGCGATGCCGGGAAGCTGGCGGGCACAGCTCTGGATGGCCCGTTTTTATCTGGAGCATAACGAAACCGACAAGGCTCGCGGACTTTATGACGAGGTACTGTCGGGTGGACGGTACGATTCTGACGTGCTGTATATGATCTCTGGCGACCTGGGGCGAAATGGCGAGATTCCTCTTCTGATTTCGCTGGTTGCGCCTCATTACGATGTTCAAAAGCACGATCCTATGACCGGTATAAATTTATTGCAGGCTTATCTTGAGCAGGACCAGACGGAGCAGGGGCTCAAGCTTCTTAACCAGCTGTATGCACTCAATTTTGCCCCGATCAAGCAGCATCTTGATTATTACAGACAAGCGTTTGAAGAGAAACGTCGCCAAACGGAACCCGTTCAGCAGGTGGCGCCTGATGATGTGAAAATCACAACGTTATCTGTCACGCAGCCCATTTGGCATTACGGCTTATGCAAAGCCGACTGGCTGTTTAACCAAAAACCCGAAGAGACAGCGAAGATCGGTTTCTTTGCGTTATCAAAAATACCGGATGGATTAGCAGTCCAGGGCATACAGCGTGAAGACGAGCTTGGCCGCCTGTCGCGCGCGATTCCGCTCTATCTGGCTGAAGCCGCACATTACTGGAGTGATTATGCGGCGTGCACCTATTTTCTGATGGCGGAGGGCCATGGTCCTGTTCTCACTGGCCAACCGATGGTGGGTGAGGATATTTATGAGATCCTGCCTCCTGACATGAAGTATGTGGTGACGGGGGAAATTGGCTGCACTGGCGAGGGCGAACAGCGTCGTTGGCAGATTGCGTTGTCGCTGTGGAACTGTACCACGCGCAGTAAACAGTTGACTGAAACTGAAGAGGCAACGGATGACGGGTTAGGCAACGTGATGCAGGAGCTGGAGCGAAAATTACTGATGCAGGCCGGCCTGAAGCGCGAACATCCATTGGATGCCTTTTATCAACGTCCTCCGGCTGACGCGTTGCCTGTCTATCTGACCGGGCTGGGGCAATCGTTAATGCTGACGTTGCTGGCTAACCAACAGGTTCCGTATTCGGAAGTCTGGAATGAGCGCGCTATGTTGGACTGGCCGCTAAATATTGCCCGTCACTGGCCATCCCTGACTGCCGCTAAAATCATGTATCTTTCCGGGTTGGGCAAAGCTTTCGATTACCACTCCGAGGCACTACCGGGTTACCAGACATCCAGTCTGGAATGGCTGAGAATGGAGAGCAGTCAACACAGCGTGATCGCAGGACTCGCACCGCTGATGTGGAAAATATTTGGCATCGAAGGTGAGATAAACTCACGCAGCCAACCTGTCGCGCCGGAGGCGCAGCAGCGCTATGAAGCGTGGTTGCAACGTGTAGCGGAAAAGGCGATAACAGGCTAGTTTTCAGACGGCGGGTTCAAGATAACCTATGCTGTTGCTGAAATCGCCAGGCATGAAATGCACCTGGAATCTGTTATCCGCCTCGTGCATGGGTGAAGTGCAGGCTTCGCGTGCCTTCGGGATTGGATCTGACGCCTTCCGTACTGACCGCAAAGCAAAGGGCAGCCCAGACCTGTCGCCCGCTGAATGCGGGCGGCGAGTATCCCTGTTTACTTCCTGAGCCTGGGCAGGTTTCAGGCCGGCTGATTCTGCGTATAGCCCGCCTCTGAGCATGCTGGTGGTGAAAGCCATCACGGCCTTTTAACGTTGCGTGATGGCGAGCATTACGTCAGCAGCCACTAACCAGCGGGAGTGAATATTGCGATGACATCGCAGCATAGTTAGTGAATACAAACCCTATATTTCATTGCAAAATCATCCCTTATCTTTTACCTGCAGGAACCGCGATGCTGCCTCTGAAAATCTTCAGTCTCTGTTTTCTCACCGTGATTTTGCTGTCGCTTGCGGCCAGCCTGGCGCAAGCCACTCATGGTAACAACGCTACCGGCCAGGGGGGCTGGGCGACGGCTCGCCGGGATTCGGCTGGCGTTGCGCCCGATCCCCATGCTCATGCCAGTCAGGCTATTGTTCAGGTCTATGCCGCACCGACATACGGCTGGAAAGGCGCAATCGCAGTGCATCCGTGGATTATCTTTAAACGTGCAGGTGAAACCCGCTATACACGTTACGAAGTGATTAGCTGGGGCAGTGGCGATAAAGTCAGGCGCAATTCATCCCTGCCTGATGGCTACTGGTACGGAGCAAAACCGCGGCTGCTGGTTGAGCATCGCGGCCCCGATGCGCAAAAAATGATCCCGCAAATTGAAGCCGCCATAAAATCCTATCCCTGGCCTACCACCTATCATGCCTGGCCTGGACCCAACAGTAATACCTTTATGGCGCACATCGGTCGTAACGTGCCCGCCTTGCAGCTTGACTTGCCCGCCAACGCGCTGGGAAAAGACTACCGGCCATTATGGCGTCCGGTGGGGTTACCGCCTTCAGGTCGTGGGATTCAGGTATCGATACTCGGCGTAGCAGGCATCACCTTAGGGGCGGCAGAGGGGATTGAATTCAATCTTTTGGGGTTAAGCGCGGGAATAGGCTTTTCCCCGTTTCGCTTGCGGCTGCCCTTTATCGGTGGTTTAGGCAGCAATAACCTGCAGGAAAATAAAATCTGACGGCCGAATAGCCCGGAATAGGGCAATCAGGAAAGGTTACCCGAAAGCCAGGCTCCCGGGTAACCGAACGGCCGGTTGCCTTAACCGTTGCGGTCGGTGTGAGTCACGTCATCCCTTTTAACAGACGCCAAAATCGCCCTCTTCATGGTAGAGATTGACGCTTTCTGCGTTAACTTCAATTTCCTTTTTGCTGGCATCGTCCACGCGAGCGCACCACAGTGTTTCACCATCGGCACGCAGTACGACCATTTTGGGTCCGCCCGTTTTCGCTTGTACCAGGTCATCAGTTTTAAACATATTTCCTCCGTTGTTATCTTCGATTGTCGTCCATCACGTCAGGCTGACACTTTTTTGCGTAATCCTTTCCATTTTAGTCGCAACCTGTTTTACCTGCCGCCAGACAGCCCGCATGCTGCCCCTGTACCGCACGAATGACACTTTAGTTGTCAGTTGACAACCCTCTAAAAACAAGGAATGATAGGCGCCATGGTGGACAGAAAGCGACATCCCAGCAAAGAGATTGAAGCCGCCTTATGTTACGCAGAATCACAGGGGTGGCTCGTGGTGGCTACGGGTCATCACGCATGGGGCAAAATGTACTGTCCGGCAAATCTGGCGACGTGCCGCTGTGGGGAATACTGTCTGACCTGTATCTGGCGCACCCCAAAAAATGCCCATAACCATGCCAGAGCGCTGCGGCGCGTAGTAGATAACTGTACCGTTACTAATACGTTAAAAAGAGGGAATTAATATGACGGAATATCATTTCATCTTGCGGTTTGAATTGCCTGAATCAGCGGGGTCCATTGATGCGTTACTGGAAAAACTGGCGGAGGCAGGATGCGATGATGCATTGGTCGGTGCCGGTGTGGTAGGCAAGCTGGCGCTGGAATTTACGCGCCACGCCGACTCGGCGAGCCACGCACTCAGCAGTGCGATAGCAGATGTGCAGTCTGCTATTCCTGGCGCATTGATGGTTGAAGCCGCGCCTGATTTTGTCGGCTTAACCGATGTTGCAGACCTGATTGGCGTATCACGTCAGAACATGCGCAAACTGATGCTGACGCACAGCAAACAGTTTCCGTTACCGGTACACGATGGCAAAACGGCTATCTGGCATTTAGCTGATGTGTTGGAGTGGCTGGGGCAGCGCAATCACTACCAGCTGCCCGCGGTCACCTGCGAACTGGCACAGGTGACACGTCGACTGAATGTCATGGGATCGCTGCAGCGCTACGGTTATCAAAACCAGTAATCAATGCGGTATCAGGAAGATCGTCGCCAGGCCCAGGAAAATAAAAAAACCACCGGTATCGGTGATGGCGGTAATTAATACGCTGGAGCCCACGGCGGGATCGCGTTTCATTTTGGTCATGACCAGCGGCACCATCACACCCATTATGGCTGCCAGCAGAAGATTCAGCACCATGGCCAGCATCATGACGCCGCCCAGCGCCATGTTGTCGTACATAAGCCAGGTGATACCGCCCATAATCGCGCCCCAGAACAGGCCGTTGATCAAGGCTACGCCGAGTTCGCGCATAAACAGGAACGAGAAGTTGCCCGGTTCAACCTGATGCAGCGCAAGGGCGCGGACAATCATCGTGATGGTCTGATTGCCGGTATTACCGCCAATACCGGCAATAATCGGCATTAACGTGGCAAGGGCGACAATTTGCGAGATAGTGTTTTCAAACAGGCCAATGACGCGGGATGCAATAAACGCCGTACATAAATTGATCGCCAGCCAGGCCCAGCGATTACGCACAGATTTACGCACCGGGGCGAAAACATCCTCTTCCTGGCTAATCCCGCCCATTTTACGGATATTGCTTTCGTTCTCTTTGTTGACCAGGTCGACAACGTCTTCAATGGTAATACGGCCAATAAGTTTACCCTGCGCATCGGTCACCGCCGCTGAGATCAGGTTATAACGTTCAAAGGCACTGGCCGCGTCTTCGGCTTTGTCGTCGAGCTGAAAGGTGGTGGGATGCGAATTCATCACGTCGCTCACCATAGTCTTAGGTTTGTTCAGCAGGATATCGGTTAGCAGTAGCTCGCCCAGCAGCTGATTGTTTTCATTGGTGATGAAGATTTTGTCTGTGCCATCCGGCATGCTTTTGCCTTTACGCAAAAAGCGCTGCACAGTGGCTAATGTGACATCCTCGCGTACCGTGAGGATATTAAAGTCCATGACCCGACCCACGCGATCACGGTCAAACTGCATCACGCTCAGGATGCGTGCTCGCAGGTTCGGCTCCAGAGAGGTCAGCAGGCGTCCTGTAAGGTCGCGCGGCAGATAACGCACCAGCCAGGCCTGATCGTCAATATCCAGCGGTTCCATCGCCTGCAGGATGGCGCGATCGCTCATCTCTTCGGTCAGGCTGTCCCAGACGGTTTCTGAGGCTTCAACCAGTACGCGGCCGCGTTTTTCACCCGGAACCAGGCTCCAGAGTGCCAGTCGGGCTTCTTCAGGCAAGGCTTCAAGAATATCGGCAAGGTCAGCGGCGTGAAGCTGGCTGATGTCTTGCTGGAGTATTTCCCGATGTATCACATTTTCACGTTGCTGCTCAGGGGAGAGATGACTGGCTTTATCCAGTAATTCATCCACAAGGTCGTGCTCATTGAGCAGCAGCGTCAGAATACGATGACGAATTTCACTTAAACGTTGAGAGTGTGAGGCAGACACATTGCATCCCTTTAGTCTGAAAGCACCTGCACGAAGTGTAGCGTTTTGACTGGAAAAGGGATGTAAAAAATGGCGCAAGCAGCGGGATTGCGCGTCGTTTAATCAGGTTAATGACACCTTTCGATTAACGACTGTCAGAAAGCGTCGTGATCACCGGCGGTGATTCAGTTTGTTTTTGCTGGTGATGCTCGAAGGCCGCAGGCAGGATAAAAACGAGGCGACTAAACAGAATGATAAAACTGATCAGTAAAACAATCCGCGTCATGCTGACGCTTTTTTTACGTCTTCGTGGAGAAAGGGCGCTGTTCACGCAGGGTAATTCCTGTAATAACCCAAACCGGGCGACAGCAATATTTAGTCACAGTCGCCCAGTGAAATCAACCGTTGTTTAAAAAAAACACAACTGTGTTAATAACTGGCTTTCTGCGCCAACAGCGTGGCAAAGCGGCAGTTAATCCGGTTGCCGTTCTCATCTTTGCGATGTAGCTGTCCCCAGTTTTCGTTGTACTTCACAATATGCCAGTTGCGGTAGTAATGACTTAACTCACCCGATTTAAAGGCAAAAGGGAAGTCAGACGGGCAGGGCGCGTCCTCGGTATTCATGGCCGCAACAATCAGGTTAAAGCCGTTTTTCACCGTACAGGCCTGCATATCGGCAATAAGCTGCGGGATCGTTCCCGGTTGTAAAAACATCATTACCACCGTGGAGAGCACCACTTGGTAGGCTCCATTAAAACGCACCTGGTTCAGATCCTGTTGGGCCGTATGAATGCCGGTCAGGCCTTCGGTGGCAATAATGTGATTCAGGCGATCCAGGCTGGCGGGATTATGGTCCCAGGCCGTGACTTCAAAACCATGTTGATTCAGGAACAGCGTGTTACGCCCGCTTCCGCATCCCAGATCAAGCGCTTTTCCGGGCGTCAACTGAGGTAAGGCTTCGACCACTTCAGAATGGGTCGGTGTTAAGCCGTAGGTCTCGGCAAAATAATTATCGGTTCGTAATGTCATCGTCGTCGGTTCAGTGATGCGGGCAGTTAATGCCCGCATTATCAGGCTTCTGCGAGAATCAGTTTCCAGCCGGTTACTTCATCCCAGTAGGTTTGCTCACGCTCAAGATCAAGTTGCACCAGGTTATTCTGATTGAAATAACCTGCCGGGAAGGTGAGCGTCCAGTGACCGTCATCGCAGGTCAGTTTTAACGAATCCGGGCGCGTCGTGGCCTGGCGCTGGTTGTTCAGTAAGGTGCCCAGACGAAGCAGAAAGATCAGGGGTAAAAACTGCTTCTTCTTGAACAGCGTCACGCGTGGCAGCTCATCCACCTTCACCGCTTTACGGTGAAATCTGACCAGCGCCGCCAACAGCATTTGCTGATCCTGATTGAAGCCCGGCAGGTTAGTGTTCTGCAAAATATAGGCAGAATGGCGCTGTAAACCACTGTGGTTAATGGTCAGCCCGACCTCATGCAACATGGCTGCCCATTTCAACAGCGCAGCCAGCTGGGGATTCGCCAGTTTGGGATTTTGATCGCGCCACTGCAGATAAAGCTGTTCAGTCGTTTCCAGCACACGTCGGGCCTGATCGCTGTCGATGGCATAGTGATTAGCCAGGCTCTGGGCTGTACGGCTGCGAATATCCTGATGACGGAAACGGCCTTCCATTTCATACAACACGCCTTCCCGGAGGGCGCCATCACTCAGCGTCAGCTCACGGATGGCGAGTGCATCAAACACGCCACAGAGAATGGCTAAGCCGGGAACAAATACGCTTTTACGCTCTTCAGACAGACCCGGCAGGCTCAGCGCCGCAAAGGATTTGTGCTTAATGACTTCATCGTAAAGCATGGTCAGGCGCTCGGGCGTAATTAGCTTCTCTTTCTCGCCCATGGCCAGCAGCACTTCGCAGGCCGCTTTGATGGTGCCCGATGCGCCCAGCGCATACTGCCAGCCGTGCAGACGATATTGCCACGCCAGCGTTTCCAGCTTTTGAGTGGCGGCCAGGCGAGCGCGACGAAAGTTCTCTACGCTGATTTCACCGCCAGGGAAATAAAGCTGGGCAAAACTGACGCAGCCCATACGACGGCTTTCCACCAGTTGCGGCTCAAAATCCTCGCCGATAACCAATTCCGTTGACCCGCCGCCGATGTCGATCACCAGCTTCCGGCCTTTTTCTGGCTGAGTATGCTCAACGCCCATAAAAATCAGGCGAGCTTCTTCGTGGCCGGAAATCACCTCAATCGGATAGGGAATGACCTCTGCCGCACGCTGCAAAAAGGTTTCGGCGTTCACCGCCTGGCGTAACGTATGAGTGCCCACAATCGTCACGTTGCTGGCGTTAAAACCCTGCAGGCGTTCAGCAAACAGCGCCAGGCAGTTCAGCCCGCGTTCCATTGCCTCTTCGCTCAGGTAATTTTTGGCATCCAGACCATCGGCCAGATGTACCCGTTGCTTCAGACGCCCCAGAACCTGCAAAGCACCATCCACCACGCGGGCAATTACCATGTGGAAACTATTGGAACCAAGGTCAATTGCCGCAAACTCTTGAGGTTTCGGCGTACTTTTTTGGGAGATTGGCATAGGCGTTATTCAGGTTGTTCCAGCTTCTTAATGTAATCGTAAATGGCCATCTGCGACCGCACTTTACGACGATTGCCGCGCTGAACGTACTGGTTAGTCAGCTCTTTATCGACAACCCGGGCTTTAACGGTGTCGCTGAGCTGAATAGCAATAATGTCCAGAATGCGCTGCTTTATTTGTGGATCAAGGATCGCTACGGCAACTTCGATGCGATAATCAATGTTACGCGTCATCCAGTCAGCGGATGAAAGAAACACTTTCTTATCACCACCGTTTTCAAAAATATAAACACGGTCGTGTTCCAGGAAGCGGTCAACGATACTGATTACACGAATATTTTCACTGATCCCGGGCAAGTCTGGAATCAATGAGCACATTCCGCGCACCAGTAAATTAACATTTACGCCCACGCTGGATGCGGTATAAAGCCTGTCTACCAGCCCTTTGTCCACCAGGTTGTTAATTTTCAGCGTAATCCCACTGGGGCGTTTTTGCTGGGCATTGGCTATCTCGTTATCGATCAAATCATACAGCATCCGACGTGAGTTTTGCGGAGAAACCATTAAATGGTCAAAGGTCACCGGACGGTAAGGGTTTTCGATAAAGTTGAACACCCGGCGCACTTCATTGGTGATACGAGCATCGGCGGTTAACAGGGAATAGTCCGTGTAGAGCCTTGCCGTTTTTTCGTTGAAGTTACCGGTGCCGATGTGGGCGTAGCGCACGATCTCTTCGCCTTCACGTCGGGAAATTAAAAACAGTTTGGCGTGAATCTTCAGGCCGGGTGCCGAGAAAATAACGTGTACACCGGCTTCAGTCAGACGTTTCGCCCAGTAAATGTTGGCCTCTTCATCAAAGCGGGCCTGAAGTTCCACTACAACCGTGACTTTCTTGCCGTTATAGGCGGCGTGAATCATCGCATCCATAATGCGGGAATGTTTGGCGACGCGGTAAATATTGATTTTAATCGCCAGCACGCTCGGGTCGAATGACGCCTGACGTAACAATTCCAGTACATGCTCGAAGGTGTGATAGGGATAGTAAAGCAACACGTCGCGATTACGGATGGCATCAAAACCGTTGCGGAAACCATCAAAGCCAATATGACGAATTTGCGGCATCGGCCGGTTAATCAGGTTGTTTTTCCCGACATTAGGGAAGCCGATAAAATCTTTAAAGTTGTGGTAACGGCCGCCCGCCAGGACGGAGTCATAATTTGAAATCGACAGTTTGTCGCACAGCAGCGCCACCATCGAATCCGGCATGTCGCGCTGGTAAACAAACCGCACGGGTTCAGCCGTCAGACGCTGTTTCAGACTGGAGGACATCAGTTCCAGCAGGCTGGATTCCATTTCCGTTACCAGATCGTACTCTGCGTCACGCGTCATTTTCATCGAATAAGCGTTGAGCGTGTCGTAGTCATAAAACCCCTTGAAGATATCATCCAGGCAATAGCGCAGGATGTTATCTAACAGGATCATGGGTTTACGGCGACGTGGCGGTTCAGCTGGCAGATTAATAAAGCGCGGCACCTTGTCGGAGGGGATCTCCAGCAGGGCGTACTGAATATCCTGACCGCGAATAATTTCAACGGCCAGGTACGTGTAATCGTCTTTAAGAAACTCGGTCAGGTCGGTTTCATGGGTAATCAGAATCGGCGTGATGTGCTGACGCAGTTCATGCTTGAAATAGTGGCGCAGCCAGCTTTGCTGATTGGGGGAAAGCTGACGCTCGTTAATCAGGAAGATTTGATTGCGCGCCATCTCCAGCAGCAGGTCGTTATACAGGGCATCAAATTCCTGATCTGATTTCAGGACGCGCTGTTGAATCTTCTTTAATAAATGACGTGGCGTACTGGCAGAGCCTTGCTCTTCGCCAATCAGGATACGTCGTTTCAAATCGGCAAAACGTACCTTGTAAAATTCGTCGAGGTTGTTCGAGTAAATACCTAAGAAACGCATACGTTCAATCAGCGGATTACTTTTATCTGCCGCTTCCTGCAAAACACGTTCGTTAAAGCACAACCAGCTCATTTCTTTTTCGATATAAAGCTTTACCTGACCCATTCTCACTCCGTATGACGGTTGCAGGACTGACGACGATACAGTATCCAACTGCATTATGGCGAGAGTATGGCAAGGTTGTCCAACGGCAAAAGTTGTCTTATCAACCAGCTACGGGCAACATAGCGACTCATTTCCGCCGGATAATCAGGGCCGCATGAGCGTAAACCATATTCCTGTGCAGTTTAGCGATCGCCGACGACGTGCGATTGACCGCTTTACGCGGCGCCTCGTCACGTCTTGCGGGGTGGCTATTCTGCTACTGATGATGCTGCTGTTCTTCTGGTTGCTTTGGGTGGTCCTGCCGCTGTTCAGCGCGCCGGGCGTGCAAAGCATCAGCAGCCAACGACTGTGGGACTCGGCCCCGGCCCTGGCGATTGGCAACCAGGGAACCCTGGGCTGGCGCATCAGCAGTGATGGCAAGGCGCGATTTATTCCGCTGAATGGCCAACCGGCGGCACCGGCTTTAGCACTGTCATCCGTTCCACAGCAAATCGTGACCAGCGCAGACGACAGAACATTACTGCTTAATGCCCAGGGCAACTTAACGCTGCTGCAACCGGTGATAAGCCAGGGCGAGGGCGAGTGGCATTTTCCGCTAGGCGATAACGTGTTTCGGCTGCCGCAGGGTGGCATAAAAAAGATGGCGCTTGCCACGATAACCCCGGAACAGTGGCGCATTGCCGCCTCAGGTGACGCAGGATTAAGCATACTGACGCTGGGCACTAACCAGCAGGCATCGCTGATTACGCTGCCAGCCCAGCAGCCCCAACATCTGTTACTGTCGCCCAAAGGTGATCTGCTGTATACCACCGAAGGTCACCTGCTGCGGGTCTGGCAAATTGATGACGGGCGAGCATGGCTGCGCGAAACGCAGACGCTGCCTCAGGTGCCTCAACAGCTGCAGTTACTGGCTGGAGGGCAAACCCTGCTGATCCAGGATGACAGCGGCATTACCCAGTGGTTTTCCATCGCAGGTGAGCACGGTCTGCGCTTACACCCTGTGCGTACTTTTGAACACAGCACCGGACAGGCCACGATCATCAGCGAGCCACAGCGACGGGTTTTCGCCACTTTTGATCACGCCGGCATGCTGAAAGTCTTTGCCAGTAAACAGAATGGGCCGATCCTGCAACGCCAGTTGGCCCCCGGCATTCTTCAGGCGCAATTCTCACCCCATGGCAACAGCCTGTTGCTGGAACGGCAGTCAGGCTGGGAAACGCTGAAGCTGACGAATGCCTGGCCGGATGTGACCTGGCGTAATTTCTGGCAAAAAATCTGGTATGAAAACTACCCTAAACCCGACTGGGTCTGGCAATCCACGAATGCTGGCGACAGCTATCAGGCAAAATTCAGCTTAATCCCCATGGTCGTGGGCACGCTAAAAGCGGCCAGCATGGCACTGTTGTTTGCGACACCGCTGGCGCTGGCGGCTGCCATGTATACTGCGTGGTTTATGGCGCCGGGCTTGCGTCGTTGGGTTAAGCCCGCGATTGAGATGATGGGTGCACTGCCCAGCGTGGTGATCGGATTGATAGCCGGATTATGGTTAGCGCCCCATGTGGGTCAGGCGTTAATTGGCGTGCTGTTGCTGCCCGTCACGCTTGCCGGGAGCCTGCTCGGGTGCGGCGTAGTGAGCCATCGTCTGCCTGAACGCTGGCGGCAGCCGGGGCGCGAGGTGCTGTTATTACTGCCTGTGCTGCTTGTTGTCACTCTGCTAACGTTGTGGCTGCCGACGCTGATCGTACCGGATGCCGGCGACTGGCTACCGCATTACGAGCAACGTAACCTGCTGGTGGCAGCGCTGGCGATGGGGTTTGCGCTGGTGCCCTTAATTTTTACCCTGGCAGAGGATGCGCTGTTTAGCGTACCGGCCTCGTTGGGACAAGGTTCACTGGCGCTGGGTGCCACGCCCTGGCAAACCCTGACGCGTGTGGTGCTGCCGGGCGCCTCGGCGGGCATCTTTGCCGCCCTGATGATTGGCTTTGGCAGGGCGGTCGGCGAAACCATGATTTTACTCATGGCGACCGGTAATACGCCGCAAAGTGAAGGCGGCTTGTTCAGCGGCCTGCGTACGCTTTCCGCCAATATCGCGATTGAGATGCCCGAAGCCGCAGTGGGCAGCGCCCATTATCGGATTCTGTTCTTAAGTGCGCTATTGCTGCTGATTTTTACGATGATCATTAATACCTTTGCAGAACTCATTCGCCTGCGCCTGCGCCTGCGCTTCAGTCAGTATAAGGAGCAGGCATGAAGGTGATGCGACAAAACGACCGCTGGCGCTGGTTAACGGCCGGGGCCGTGACGGTGTGTCTGCTGGCGTTTACCTTACTGATTGGGTTGCTGGGATGGCAGGGGCTACGGACGTTTTGGCCCCACAGAGTAGAGCTCTATACGTTTACGCAGCCCGACGGCAGTCAAACCCGCCTGCTGGGTGAAACCCTTGAGCGGCAGTCGAAGTATCCGGCACCCGCTGAAGGGACAGACGGCCAGCGAGCCTTTCTGCACCGCTACCTGATCAAGACCGGCAACCGCGACTGGGCCGCGCCCGATTTTCGTATTGCGCTCAGCAAAGCCGCACCGGCGGTCAGTCAGCCGGAGGATATCATGGTGTTACAGCGCCGCAGCCACGGCAATGCTTACGGCTGGCTTGTCGGCTTGCGCGAAGACAATGAGGCGCTGACGGCAAAGAACATCCATGCGCTACTGCAGCAGCGACTCGAACAGGTACAGCTCACTGTGCGCCAGGCCAGCGAGATCCGTCGTATTGATATGGCCCAGTTGAATCAACAACTGGATCAGTTAGACGATCAGGCTGAACAGCAGCGTGAGGAAAAGCAGTTCGATTTACAGGCGCAGTCAGAATACGACGCCAACCAGGCAGCCCTGGAACGCCGGCTTATCCAGCTCAATGAAAGACTCAACAACCTGCAAGAAGAAAGCGAGCGTGACGTGTTGATTCTGCGTGACGTTAATGGCATTGAGCACAGCATCCCACTGTCGCAGATTGTGGCCGCCTGGCAGCCCAACGCCATGACGCTAACAGAAAAAACAGGGCATTTCTTACAGCAGTTGTGGCGCTTTGTCAGCGATTCACCTGCCGAAGGCGAAAGCGATTTTGGCGTTTTCCCCGCGCTGTTCGGCACGGTGCTGATGGTGCTGCTGATGTCGGTGGTGGTCATGCCGCTGGGGGTCATCGCGGCAGTCTGGCTGCATGAATATGCCGGACGTAATGCGTTGACTCGGCTGGTGCGCATTGCGGTGGTGAATCTGGCGGGCGTGCCCTCTATTGTCTATGGTGTGTTTGGTCTGGGCTTTTTTGTCTGGCTGGTGGGCGGAACGGTCGATCGGCTGTTTTACAGCAGCGCACTGCCAAATCCCACGTTCGGCACGCCAGGCTTACTTTGGGCATCGCTGACGCTGGCCTTGCTGACCCTGCCGGTGGTGATTGTGGCAACGGAAGAGGGGTTATCACGTATTCCGGATAGCCTGAGGCAGGGATCGCTGGCGCTCGGGGCGACCCAGGCCGAAACCTTGTGGAATGTGGTGTTACCGATGGCGGTTCCGGCCATGTTAACCGGGCTGATTCTGGCGGTGGCCCGCGCGGCGGGAGAAACCGCCCCCCTGATGTTGGTTGGCGTGGTAAAAATGGTACCGGAATTGCCCGTTGATGCCGTCTTCCCCTATCTGCACCTTGACAGGAAATTCATGCATCTGGGCTTTCAGATTTATGATTTAGCCTTTCAAAGCCCTAATACAGAGGCTGACCGTCCGTTGGTTTTTGCCACGGCGCTGCTGCTGGTGTTAATTATTCTGTTGCTGAACCTGTTAGCCATGGGCCTGCGTCACCGTCTGCGTGAACGCTATCGCCTGATGACTCAATAACTGACGATGACTACAATGCCCGAAACTGATATTGCGCTAACCGTTGATCATCTTTCACTCTGGTACGGTGAGCGCCAGGTGCTTCATGATATCTCGCTGCAACTGCCTAAAAACCGGATTACCGCATTAATCGGTCCCTCCGGCTGTGGCAAATCAACGCTGCTGCGGTGTTTTAACCGCATGAATGATGTGATCGACAATTGTCGTGTCGACGGGGACATTTTGCTTGAGCAGCAGTCGATTATGCGGCCCACTCAGGATCGTTCCGCACTACGCCGTCGTGTTGGGATGGTGTTCCAGCGGCCCAATCCTTTTCCGAAGTCGGTTTACGAAAACGTGGTTTATGGGCTGCGCTTACAGGGCGTGCGCGATAAGCGGGTGCTGAACGAGGCCTGTGAACGAGCACTGCGGGCGGCGGCGTTATGGGGTGAAGTGAAAGATCAACTGGCACAGAATGCCCTGACGCTCTCCACCGGTCAGCAGCAAAGGTTAGTGATTGCGCGTGCTATCGCGATTGAGCCGGACGTGCTGTTGCTGGATGAGCCGACATCCGCCCTGGACCCGATTTCAACGCTGGTAATTGAGGAACTGATGAGCACCCTGAAACAGCACTTCACGCTGGTGCTGGTCACCCATAATATGCAGCAGGCTTCACGGGTGTCGGACTACACCGCCTTTATGCACAATGGCGCGTTGGTCGAATTTGATGACACCGACCGCATTTTCACTGCGCCGAAGGTGCGGCGAACGGAAGATTATATTACCGGGCGGTATGGCTGACAGGTGCAGGGAGCCAGGCTCCCTGTGAGTTACTCGTGTGCATAACCCTGAGGAGGCAATGGTTTACCATCCAGCCAGGCCTGACCCTCACGCATGGCCAGACGGCCTTCAACAAACCAGCTAATCACCAGTGGATAAATGGCATGTTCCTGATGTTGTACGCGCTCGGTAATATCCGCTTCACTGTCTTCCGCAAAAACCGGCACCTTTGCCTGTAGAATCACCGGCCCACCGTCCAGCTCATCCGTCACGAAATGCACAGACGTGCCGTGTTCAGCATCGCCGTTTTCCAGCGCCTGGCGGTGAGTATGCAGACCGGGATATTTGGGCAGAAGCGACGGGTGAATATTCAGCAGGCGGTCAGCGTAATGCGCCACAAAAGCATGGCTTAAAATGCGCATATAACCGGCCAGCACGACGACGTCCGGGGCATAGGCATCGATCTCATGCATAAGCTGCCGATCAAAACGTTCACGATCGCTGAAATCACGGGGATTCAGCGCGGTCGCCGGAATCCCGGCGAGCGAGGCGCGCACTAAGCCGTAGGCGGAAGCATTATTACTGAATACGGCAGCAACGCTGCCGTGAATACGCCCGTTTGCACAGGCGTCAAGGATGGACTGAAGATTGCTTCCGTTGCCGGAAATCAGCACAACCAGCTTTTTCATGACGTGATGACCACACGCTCTTCCGCTTCTGATGCGTTAATCACGCCAATTTTCCAGGCATTTTCACCAGCGGCGCGCATCAGTTCAACGGCGTTATCCGCATCGGCAGGACTCAGTGCAATCACCATACCGACGCCACAGTTGAACGTGCGGTACATTTCATGACGGCTGACATTACCGGCCTGCTGCATCCAGCTAAACACGGCGGGCCACTGCCAGCTTTTCTCGTCAATCACGGCCTGGGTATTATCGGGCAGCACGCGTGGGATATTTTCCCAGAAACCGCCACCGGTAAGGTGAGCGATAGCGTGTACATCGACCTGTTCGATCAGGCTCAGGATGTTCTTGACGTAGATACGGGTTGGCTCAAGCAGATGATCGGCAAGCGGTTTGCCTTCCAGCTGTTCCACCAGTGGATCGGTACCGCTGACTTCCAGAATTTTGCGCACCAGTGAATAACCATTGGAGTGCGGGCCGCTGGAACCTAATGCGATCAGGACATCGCCATCCTGCACTTTGCTGCCATCAATGATGTCTGACTTCTCAACCACGCCCACGCAAAAGCCAGCCACGTCGTAGTCTTCGCCATGATACATGCCTGGCATTTCAGCGGTTTCACCGCCCACCAGTGCACAGCCTGACTGCAGGCAACCCTCGGCGATACCGGTGATAACGGCGGAAGCGGTATCCACATCCAGTTTGCCGGTGGCGTAATAATCCAGGAAGAAGAGCGGTTCAGCGCCTTGTACCACCAGGTCGTTGACACACATCGCCACCAGGTCAATGCCGATGGCATCGTGGCGCTTGAGATCCATCGCCAGACGCAGTTTGGTACCTACGCCGTCGGTGCCGGAGACCAGCACGGGTTCACGGTATTTTTGCGGCAGCGCACAAAGCGCACCGAAACCGCCCAGTCCACCCATTACTTCCGGGCGACGCGTCTTTTTCACTACGCCTTTAATACGGTCAACCAGAGCGTTACCAGCATCAATATCAACACCGGCGTCTTTGTAACTGAGAGAGGTCTTATCGGTCACTGCGAGGTCCCCACGCGAGTTGCGGTTGGTGGTTTAATATAAAGCGCGGCAATTCTACCAGCGCAGGCAAACGTTTGCGAGTCTCAGATTGCGTCCCTGGCGATTTTCATTAATCCTTACTTTGTCCTGACAAAATGCATTTGATTGCGCAAGCACATGTGGCGCAGGGGCGAAAAGGCGGTATAATCCGGCGATTTTTTTTTAGCTCAACTCACTCCGGGAGAACAACAATGAAGATCGTGGAAGTTAAACACCCGCTGGTCAAACATAAACTGGGACTGATGCGTGAGCATGATATCAGTACAAAGCGTTTCCGCGAGCTGGCCTCTGAAGTTGGCAGTCTGCTGACCTATGAAGCCACCGCCGACCTGGAAACCGAAAAGGTGACAATTGAGGGCTGGAATGGCCCGGTTCAGGTTGATCAAATCAAAGGTAAAAAAATCACCGTGGTGCCTATTCTGCGTGCCGGTCTGGGCATGATGGAAGGGGTGCTTGAACACGTTCCCAGCGCACGCATCAGCGTCGTGGGCGTTTACCGTGACGAAGAAACCCTGGAACCAGTACCTTATTTCCAGAAGCTGGTTTCAAATATTGAAGAGCGCCTGGCGTTAGTGGTTGACCCGATGCTGGCCACAGGCGGCTCGATGATCGCCACGATCGATCTGTTAAAGAAAGCGGGCTGTAGCAGCATAAAAGTGCTGGTGCTGGTCGCTGCGCCTGAAGGCATTGCCGCGCTGGAAAAAGCGCATCCGGATGTTGAGCTTTACACCGCTTCTGTGGATCAGGGACTCAACGACAAAGGCTACATCATCCCGGGCCTGGGTGATGCTGGCGATAAAATCTTCGGCACCAAGTAATGACGAAAATGCGCGGCTCCACGCATCACGGTGTTTTCAGCCTGCAGCAGCAGGCCGGGCCGCTTTTTTCTGTCGTAACAGACCATCAAATGAATTAGCCGACCACAGAGTCGGCTTTTTTTTATCTAAAAACAGACGATTAACTCAAGGGGACTTTTAATGACTCGTCGCGCTATCGGCGTTAGCGAACGGCCGCCATTACTGCAAACCATTCCGCTCAGCCTGCAACATCTGTTTGCCATGTTTGGCGCTACGGTATTAGTACCGATTCTGTTCCACATCAATCCGGCGACGGTATTGCTGTTTAACGGTATTGGCACCTTGTTGTATCTGTTTATTTGTAAAGGAAAAATCCCGGCTTATCTGGGATCGAGCTTTGCCTTTATTTCGCCCGTCTTGCTGCTGCCGCTGGGCTATGAAGTGGCGCTGGGCGGTTTTATTATGTGTGGCGTGTTGTTCTGCCTGGTTGCGCTGATCGTTAAAAAAGCCGGGACAGGCTGGCTGGATGTGATGTTCCCGCCTGCGGCGATGGGCGCCATCGTGGCCGTCATTGGTCTGGAACTGGCTGGCGTAGCCGCGAATATGGCCGGACTGCTTCCTGCCGAAGGCCAGTCGCCGGACGGCACAACCGTCTTGATTTCCGTCGTCACCCTGGCCGTCACCGTGTTTGGTTCGGTCTTGTTTCGTGGTTTTATGGCCATCATTCCGATTCTGATCGGTGTGCTGGTGGGTTACGCGCTTTCCGCATTCATGGGCATCGTGGACTGGCGCGGCGTTGAACATGCGCCCTGGTTTGCCTTACCAACCTTTTATACGCCGCGCTTTGAGTGGATTGCCATGCTGACCATTCTGCCTGCTGCTCTGGTGGTCATCGCCGAGCATGTAGGCCACCTGGTGGTCACGGCGAATATCGTGAAAAGAGATCTGGTGCGCGATCCCGGGCTGCATCGTTCGATGTTCGCCAACGGCTTATCGACGGTCATTTCAGGTTTCTTTGGATCAACGCCTAACACAACCTACGGCGAAAACATCGGCGTGATGGCGATTACCCGCGTTTACAGTACCTGGGTGATTGGCGGCGCGGCCATTTTCGCCATTTTACTTTCCTGCGTGGGCAAACTGGCGGCCGCGATTCAGGCGATTCCGGTGCCCGTTATGGGCGGCGTGTCCTTGCTGCTGTATGGGGTTATCGGTGCGTCCGGTATTCGCGTATTGATTGAATCTAAAGTGGATTACAACAAGGCGCAAAACCTGATCCTGACCTCGGTTATCCTGATTATTGGCGTTAGCGGGGCGAAAGTGCATATCGGTGCTGCCGAGCTAAAAGGCATGGCGCTGGCAACACTCGTCGGCGTTGCGCTGGCCTTAATTTTTCGGGTGATTTCCGTACTGCGTCCGGAAGAAGTGATTCTGGATGCAGAAGATAACCCCGAGTCGTCATCGCGCAGCTAGACGTCAATACGCGGGCAGGGATGCCCGATTCATCTCTGGTTAAAAACTATGATAGACTTGCCCCGATTTTTGCTTGTTCTCTTGCTGAGGTGCTTCTGAACACGCCGGCACAATTGTCATTGCCACTCTATTTACCTGACGACGAAACCTTCGCCAGCTTCTGGCCGGGTGAAAACCCGTCGCTCATTGCCGCGATTAAGGGTGCGCTTAGCCAGCAGCATGGCAGCTATCTCTATTTCTGGTCTCGTGAAGGGGGCGGTCGCAGCCATCTGCTGCACGCCGCCTGCGCTGAAATGTCCGCACGCGGCGAAGCCGTGGGCTATGTGCCGCTTGATAAACGCACCTGGTTTGTCCCGGAAGTGCTGGAAGGCATGGAGCAACTGCCGCTGGTTTGCATCGACAATATTCAATGTATTGCGGGAGACGAAGCATGGGAAATGGCGATTTTCGATCTCTATAACCGCATCCTGGAAACCGGCAATACCCGGTTATTTATTACCGGCGATCGCCCACCGCGTCAGCTTAATTTGCATTTGCCCGACCTGGCATCCCGCCTCGACTGGGGGCAAATTTATCGTCTACAGCCGCTTTCCGATGAAGATAAGTTACAGGCTTTACAGCTGCGTGCCGGATTGCGGGGATTTGAACTGCCCGAAGACGTTGGTCGGTTTTTGCTGAAGCGGCTCGATCGTGAAATGCGTACCCTGTTTGATACGCTGGATCGCCTGGACAGTGCGTCGATCAGCGCCCAGCGTAAGCTGACGATTCCCTTCGTGAAAGAAACCCTCGGTCTCTAAATAATCTCCAGCACCGCTTCGGGCGGACGTCCCAGTCGGGCGCGATCGCCGTTAACCACAATGGGTCGCTCGATCAATTTGGGATGTTCCAGCAGGGCGTCCAGCAACGCGCTTTCCCCGATTTCTGGCCGATCCAGCCCCAGCGCCGCATATAATGGCTCTTTATGGCGCATCAACTCACGCGCGCTTTGCATGCCCAGTTTCTGCAGCAGGATTTGCAGGGTCTGGCGATCGGGCGGTGTGTCCAGATAACGCACGATTGTCGGGTGAATACCCTGTTGCTCCAGTAGCGCCAGGGTTTCCCGGCTCTTGCTGCAGCGCGGATTATGATAAAGCGTCACCATCCTGTTATCCTTTTTGATACTGCTTAAAGCGTTGCTGAAGCTGACGCAACTGATCGATGCGGGCATCGTATCGGGCCTGTTTCAGACTGCCGAGCGGCACCTGTGCACTGGCACGGCTCAGGGCACTAATGGCCTGATCGAGCTGGCCGTTCAACGCCAGACTTTCGGCGCGGGCAAAGAGTTCTTCATCTGTCTGTCCCTGCTGTGCTGAGGCCTGAGCCAGCAGATCCCACCCGTTGGTATCATCTTTATGTGTCCAGGTATAGCGGTTCAGGATGCGGCTGGCATTCGCGGGCTGTTTCGCTTCCACATAAGCGTTAGCGAGGTTTAGCTGCACGACCGGGCTGGTTTTTGCCGCCTGCGTGGCGGTCAGCATGGCTATTGCCTGCTGCGGCTGGTTCAGGCCGATATCAATGTCCGTCATCAGATCCAGCAGCCAGACATTTTCAGGCTGTTTAGCCAGCAGGGGTGCCACGATCTTTTTCGCCTCGCCATAGCTTTTAGCCTGAAGAAACTGCACGGCTTTACCGTACTGTGAGGCGAGCTGTTCACGAGAATTACCGTTGGCATATTGCGTGAGCAAATCGTCCGTCAACTGGTTGCGGCCCGTCGAATACATGCCTAATGACCGCACTTTGGCCAGATAGAAGTCTTGTGACGACTGCACGACCACCGGACGCATCTGGTTGGCACGGTTGCGCGCATCGGCAAGGCGGCTGTCAGGCAGCGGGTGCGTTAACAGTATTTCAGGCGGTTTTGAAGAGAAACGGCTCTGATCAGCCAGTTTTTGCAGGAAGTTAGGCATGGCTTGGGGATCAAACCCCGATCGCTGCAACACCTGAATACCGATGCGATCCGCTTCCTGCTCATTGTTCTGGGTAAAGCTAATAATTCCCTGCTGCGTGCCTGCCAGCGTGCCGCTGAGTGCCGCCATCCCCATCTGCGGGCTGGCCATTGCCAGTAAAATGGAGCCAAGAGCGCCCACCCAGGTCAGCGGCGCATTGCGTTTTTGATCTTCCATCGCGCGCGCCAGATGGCGTTGCGTGACGTGAGAAATTTCATGGGCCATCACCGACGCCAGCTGGCTCTCATTATCCGTAAAACGGAACAGGGCCGCGTGCAGCACCACATTACCGCCAAAAAAGGCGAACGCGTTGAGCTCATCGTTCTGAATCAGGAAAAAGTGGAAAGGCGTTTTAACCCCGTCCGCATGTGAAACCAGGCGCTGTCCGAGTTGGTTGATGTACTGATTCAGTAAGGGATCGTTAATCAGCGGGGCGCTGGCGCGGAGCTGGCGGACGTAGAAGTCGCCCATCTGCAGTTCCTGATTAATCGACAAGGTCGAGGCTGCCGTTGTCCCCATATCCGGCAATGAGTCACTGATATCTGCGTGCGAGGTTAACGGGCAGGATAATGTCAGTGCAGGGAGCAGCGTCGCAATCAGCGTCTTTTTTAACCGGTTCAACATGCCTTTATCCTGTAATGAATCCCTGATTTGGCCAGGTAAGCAGCGGAAATGTTCTTTTTTTACGTCAATATTGGTGCCTTCTTCGTATCTTAACCACTGGTGGGGAAGAATGAAATGGCGCAGTGGCAGCAGGTGCAGGGGATTGTGCGTAAAACGCGACCTGTCAGGCCACGGTGGGCGACAGAACGTCATACGGATGCACAACGCTGGCCTGTCAGCGGGCTGAGTAAAGACACCGACGTGGCGATGATCATCCCTCTCAGCTGAGGCGACGAAGGGGCAAAGCTCGGGCAGCATCTCCTTCCGTGCCCCGGCAATGACGCACGGTTCTTGCGCGCCGAACGTTTCCTTCCCGGCTTCATGCCGGCTCTCTCCAGCAAGGCCACCGCGGCTCACAGCAAAATCAGAACGCTGCCTTTGGCTGCGACGTGTTGGCGGCATTTTGGGCTGCTGTCACCACAACGTCATCTTGCCGTGATGTGCGTGTCACACAACGCCGTTAGTTTACGCAGCAATGAGATCGATCTCATTACGGATAAACGAGGGTGAGATGAGTGATTTAATCAGTGTGGCGGTACTGGCAGGCGTTTCGCGAGCAACCGCGGCCCGTGCCTTTTCCGATCCCCATCTGCTCAAGCCTGGCACCCTGAAAAAAGTGCTGGATGCGTCGGAACAACTGGGGTTCAGACCGAACCATATTGCGCGCCAGCTTCGCACGCAACACTCCACCACGCTGGGGGTTTTACTTCCTTCACTCAGTAACCCGGTATTTGCCTTGCAGCTTGAGGCCATGGAGCAACAGGCGCGGCTGGCGGGTTATGGCCTGCTGGTGGCAACGACGGATTACCAGCCAGAACGCGAAGCGGCCATTGTCGAACATATGCTGCGTCAGCGCGTCGCGGGCCTGGTGCTGACCGTGTCCGACGCGGACAGCAGCAGCGTATTACCGACGCTGGCAGAGGCGCACATGCCCTTTGTGCTGGCGCATAACGTCCCGCAAAACCAAAACTGGCGCTGCGTGTACGTGGATAACCGCCGCGCGATGGCGGAAGCCACGGCACATCTGATTGCGCTGGGCCATCAGCATATCGCCATGGCGGCAGGGCCAATGTTGCAGTCTGACCGTGCACGCCAGCGTTATCTGGGCTATTGCGATGCCATGCAGCAGGCGGGATTCGTCCCTCGCGGGCTGATTGACATGCCAAGTCATATCCAATCCCGATTCGATCCGCTTTTACCGCTGATCAACGGCCCTGACCCGCTGACCGCCGTGATTTGCAGTAACGATTTGCTGGCGATCAGCCTGATTGGCGCGGCGGCACGTGCAGGCATTCAGGTGCCGCAACAGCTGTCGGTCATGGGGTTTGATGGCATTGCCATTGGCGAACAGCTTTCGCCATCACTCGCCAGCGTAGTGCAGCCCAGCGATCAGTTGGGTGCCTGCGCAATCGATATGCTTCTCCAACCTTCTCACGATGACTCGCGCCTGCTGGACCACCGGCTGCGTACAGGCGAGAGCATCGCGACCGTATTTCACTCGTCAACATCAGGGAACCATCATGTCTACACACAATAAAATCACGCTGCTTGCCAGGGCGGCATTCTTTACCGCCTGCGCATTTTCCAGCCCGCTGGTGCAGGCAGCTGAAAATGCGATCTGCTACAACTGTCCACCCGAATGGGCGGACTGGGCCACCGAGCTGCAGGCCATCAAAAAAGACACCGGTATCGTGGTGCCGCAGGATAACAAGAACTCAGGACAGGCTCTGGCGCAGTTGGTTGCCGAGAAAGGTAATCCGGTTGCTGACGTGGTGTACTACGGCGTCAGCTTCGGTATCCAGGCGGCGCAGGCAGGCGTGATTGCTGACTACAAGCCAGCCAACTGGGATCAGGTGCCGACAGGCATGAAAGATCCGGAGGGGAAATGGGTTGCACTGCACTCCGGCACGATGGGCTTTATGGTGAATGTGGATGCCCTGGGAGGCGCGCCCATTCCCAAATCCTGGGACGATCTGCTGAAGCCAGAATACAAAGGCATGGTGGGCTATCTCGATCCGGCCAGTGCGTTTGTCGGTTATGTTGCCGCCGTGGCGGTAAACCAGGCGAAAGGGGGCAGCATGCAGGATTTCACCCCAGCCCTGACCTGGTTCAAAAAGTTACAGGCGAACAAGCCTATCGTGCCTAAGCAGACCGCCTACGCGCGTCTTATCTCCGGTGAGATCCCGATTCTGCTGGATTACGACTTCAATGCCTATCGCGCCAAATATAAAGACCATGCCAATGTGGCATTTGTGATCCCACAGGAAGGAACGGTCACGGTGCCTTACGTCATCAGCCTGGTGAAAAACGCGCCCCATGCCGCGAACGGCAAAAAAGTCATGGACTATGTGCTGTCTGATAAAGGTCAGGCGATTTGGGCCAATGCCTATCTGCGTCCGGTGCGTCCTTCAGCCATGTCTGCTGAGGCTAAAACGCACTTTCTGCCAGACAGTGATTACGCCCGTGCGCACACTGTGGACTACCAGCAGATGGCCGATGCACAGAAAGCCTTCTCTGCCCGTTACCTGAGTGAGATTCGGTAATGGCACCGTCTGACGCCCGCCGCGATTTACCGGTGGCTTCGCGCCGCCGGTCACGCCGACGCGAGCAGGGGGCTAACTGGCCATGGATGCTGCTGCCTGCGTTACTGTTTTTTGCCGCGTTCTGGCTGTTGCCTTTCGCCCGTTTATTACAGATGGGCATGACGCCAGATCGCAGCACCCAGCACAGTGGTTACTGGACGGTGCTTACCCAGCCGCAATATCTGCAAAGCCTGGTGAATACCGTACTGTTGTCGCTGTCGGTCACGCTATTGACGTTGGTCATTGCCACTGTGGTGGGCTGCTTTCTGGCCCGCCAGCGCTTCACCGGGCGCGGAACGTTGCTGGCACTGCTGACCTTTCCCCTGGCTTTTCCTGGCGTGGTGGTGGGGTTTTTAGTGGTGATGCTGGCGGGACGGCAGGGCGTTCTGGCCCAGATCAGCCTGCGCCTGTTTGACGAGCGCTGGACGCTGGCCTATTCACTGACCGGGCTGTTCATTGGTTATCTCTACTTTTCACTGCCGCGCGCCATAGTGACATTAGTGGCCGCCAGCGAAAAACTGGATCGCTCGCTGGAAGAGGCGGCCCGTTCGTTAGGTGCCAGCCAGTGGCGCATTGTCTGGGATGTGATTGTGCCGGGGCTTAAACCGGCACTGCTCTCCAGCGGTGCGCTCTGCTTTGCCACCAGCATGGGCGCATTCGGCACCGCATTTACTCTGGGAACTGACCTGAGTGTCCTTCCGCTCACCATCTATGGCGAATTTACCAACTACGCGAACTTCGCCACTGCTGCGGCGCTGTCGGTGGTCATGGGGGCCGTTGCCTGGGCAGGCTTAATGCTGGCGCGGGTGCTCACCCAATCCCGCCAGGAGACGTCGTCATGAAACGTCGTGGTTTATTTTACCTGCAAATCGCCATTACCACGCTGACTGCTCTGTTCATGATTGTTCCGGTCATCCTGTCGATGCTGGCGGGCGTGACGCAGAACTACTTTGTTGGTTTGCGCAGCGGACTGACGCTGAAATGGGTGGAACAGGTTTGGGAGATGTACAGCGACACCTTTTGGCTGTCACTGTTAATCGCCGTCAGCTGTCTGGCGGTGACCCTGGTGATCGGCGTGCCAGCCGCCTGGGGCTTACTGAAATCGCCGTCGCGCTGGTCATCGCGCATTGAAGAGTGCCTGATGTTGCCGGTAGCGCTACCGGGCCTGGCCACCGCACTGGGCATTATCCTGCTGTACGGTCAGTTCAGCAGCCTGCGTGACAGCTGGGTTTTTATCTTGATCGGCCACGTCCTTTTTACGCTGCCGTTTATGATTCGCCCGGTGCTGGCGGTGATGCAGGCTATTCAGCTACCGCGCCTTGAAGAGGCTGCCGCCAGCCTGGGCGCAGGCTTCTGGCGTCGCTTTTTCACCGTGGTGGTGCCTAACTGCCGCAACGGCATTCTCGCCGGGGCCTTTATGGTAATCACGCTATCGGTAGGTGAATTTAACATTACCTGGATGTTACATACGCCACTCACCAAAACTCTGCCCGTGGGCCTGGCCGACAGCTATGCCTCAATGCGGCTGGAAGTGGGGTCGGCCTATACCTTGATCTTTATTTTAATGATTTTACCACTGTTGCTGATGCTCAACGCCTGTAATCACTGGCTTGAACGCCAGTCTCGTCAGCAACACAGGGAGGAGAAAGCATGATCCTTGAAGCTGTAAACGTGACGCTGCGCGGCTGCGCACGCCGCTTTAATCATCACCAGGCGCTCCATCCGCTCGATCTGAGCGTGCGGTCAGGCGAAACCCTGGTGTTGCTGGGCCCATCCGGCTGCGGCAAAACGACCACGTTACGCATTATCAGCGGCCTGGAGAGCACCGATGCGCCGGGTGAAGTCTGGTTTGACGATCGCAACGTGACCGACCTGCCTGTCGAGAAACGTAACGTGGGAATGGTCTTTCAAAACTATGCTCTGTTCCCCACGCTGAACGTGGCACAGAACGTGGCTTATGGCTTAAAAGTGCAGGGCATCCCGCGCCACGAGCGTGAGGCGCGTGTTGAGGAAATGCTGGAACTGGTCGATCTCACTTCCCTGGCCCAACGTCATATCGACAAGCTCTCCGGCGGACAGAAACAGCGCGTGGCGCTGGCAAGAGCGCTGGCGGCACGGCCTAAAGTGCTGCTGTTTGACGAGCCGCTGGCGGCGCTGGATGCCAAACTGCGCGAGCGTCTGCGTCTGGAAATCGGGAGCCTGTTAAAAAAACTGGCTATCACCGCCGTGTACGTGACCCACGATCAGCAGGAAGCCATGGCGCTGGGCGATCGTATTGCCGTCATGGAACAGGGACGCCTGGTGCAGATCGACACGCCGCAGGCCATCTATCAGCGTCCGGCCTCTCGCTTTGTGGCGGATTTCGTTGGCGCGATTAACTGTATCGCACGTGATGAGCAGGGCCATCCGCTGCGTTTTTGTCGCCCAGAGGATGTGCTGCTGGCAGACGAAGGCCGCTATGCACAGCACGGTTATATCGTTGCCAGCACCTTTCTCGGTGCATCCCAACGTTTGATGATCGATATCGGGCTGGACAAGCCGATTCAGGTAGAGCGACACGCACGGGAAACCTGGCACGCCGGGCAGCGCGTCAGCTGGTCGCTGGCTGAGCAGGCCGCGCTTGAATTTACTGTTTAAGGAGACAACGTTTGTCTGTTGAACCTACGCTGATTGCGCAAATCAGCGACTTGCATATTAAAGCCCACGGTCGTCTGTCGTATAAAAAGGTCGATACCTATAACGCCCTGCTACGGGCGATTAACACCCTGAATGGGCTTAGGCCACGGCCCGATGCCGTGGTAATAACCGGTGACCTGGTGGATTTTGGCACGGCGGCAGAGTATCAGACGTTACGGCAGGCGCTGGCAACGCTGGATCTGCCGTTTTATCTGATGGCGGGCAATCATGACGATCGCCAGGCATTGAGGGCGGCGTTTCCCGATCATCCTTATTTGCAGCAGGGGCCAACGCTCAACTGGCGGCGGGAGGTGAAGGGCATTCAACTGCTGGCGCTCGACTCCAGCGTGCCGCAGCAACCGTGGGGCCAGCTTGATGAGCAGCAGCTTAGCTGGCTGGATGCGGCACTGACCGCGTCACCGAGCGTGCCCACGCTGGTGATGCTGCATCATCCGCCGTTTGCCTGCGGGATCGATCATATGGATCGCCAGCGATTACGCGATCCCGACGCACTGGCGGCGATTGTTGCCCGCCATCCGCAGACAGAACGCGTGCTGTGCGGCCATGTGCATCGCGCCATTCAGACGCGCTTTGCAGGAACTCTGGCCTGTATTGCGCCTGGCGTCTCCCATCAGGTCGCGCTGGATCTGCAACCGGATGGGCCCGCAAATTTTGTGCTGGAACCGGCCGGATTTTTGCTCCATCGCTGGCATCCACAGCAGGGAATGACGACGCATCAATGTGCCATTGGTGACTATGACGGGCCCTGGCCTTTTTATGACCAAAACGGTTTAATCGATTAAAGGCCGTACAGGCTGACTTTTTGGTGAATGCCGCGCTTAAACCTGCTCAAATTGTCCTACAGCGTGTAGACTTACACGCAGTAGGACCGCTATTACCATAAAAACAACAGAGTCAGGCACAGCAAAATGAATCTTTGCACTGTGGCGTCCACGCCATGCTAATTAATTTCCGTCCCCGGGCGGACTTACGCACGCTTATTGCGCTGCTGGTAATTACCAGTATTGTCATCACGCTTGCCAATAATTTATATGCGACCTGGCGCGTGCAACGCATGGTGCTGATTGACAGCACGCTGGAAGCCAACCGCGCGTATGCCGCCAAGCTGGCCTCCACCAGTGAGGTTTTTTTCCGTCTGGCGCAGTCTCAACTGCACTTTAGCGCCAATGTACTGGGAAAAGATTTCAATAATGCGTCACTGCTCAAAGCGGAAGTTAACCGTTTACGTGAACAGACCGACAGTTTCAACTCTGTCGCCGTGGTGGATGACAACGGCAACGTTCGGGCGATATCACCTGAATCCCTGACTTTAACGGGGATGCATCTGACCAGCGATGCGGCCCGCGAAGCGCTGCAAACCCGACAGCCGTTAATTAGCAAACCGACGGTTTCCGCTGCGAATAACCTGCTTATTTTTGTCTCATGGCCGATCTGGAATAATCAGGGACGCTATCTGGGTTATATTGGCGGCACGATTTACCTTAAAAAGAAAAGTATTCTGAACGCGCTGCTGGGTGAACAGTTTTATCGTGACGGCACCAGCGTGTTTGTTCTCGACAGTAATAACCAGGTGCTGTATCACCAGAATCGTCAAATGGTCGGCAAAATTATGCCGCCGTTGATGAGCGAACGTGAGCGCCAGGAAAAAGATAACGGCTCGCTGGTCTTAACGGAGACCGACAAACCGACCCGGCTGGCGGGTTACGCCATCGTCCCGACGACCGGCTGGATGGTAGTGGCACTGAAGCCTGTCGACGTCACGCTGCAACCGCTGTCGGGCCTGCTCCTGAAAGTCCTGAAACGTTCTGTGCCCTTTGCACTGCTGACCTTGCTGGTGGCGGTCATTCTGGCGCGGATGATCGCCATGCCGCTCTGGCAGTTGGCCCGCAAGGCCAGCAAAATTGATGCCTCAAGTGCCACTTATGAAATTGGCGGCATTCGTGCATGGTACTTTGAGGCCGCGCAGGTAAAACGCGCGCTACTCACCGGCATTGGTCTGGTGCAGGATAAAATCGGTCGCCTGAGCTCCGAAGCACAGACCGATTCACTGACCCTGTTACTGAACCGGCGCGGGCTGAACGCGGTACTCGATTATTACCAGAGCATACGCCAGCCTTTCGCCGTCCTGGCTCTGGATATCGACCATTTTAAAAGCGTAAACGATAACTGGGGACACGATGTTGGCGATCGGGTGATTCAGCAGGTGGCGCAGGCGCTACGGCAGAGCGCCCGGCAGTCGGACGTGGTCAGCCGTAACGGTGGCGAAGAGTTTTTAATGCTGCTGCCGAATACCTCTCTGAAAGAAGCAGAGGCCACGGCCGAGCGGATTCGGAACAGCATCGCGGAAAAAGAGATTGAGGAAGTCGGTCATATCACCATATCCATCGGTGTGGCCGAATGGGACGCGCGCCGGTTGCCACTGGAAAGCAGCCTGAAGCGGGCCGATGATGCTCTGTATCAGGCTAAAAACACCGGACGCAACTGCACCGTGGTCGCGAAACGCGTTAAAGCGTCTTAATTGTTAACCGCGTCGGCAGACCTGGCGCTCCGCCCGTGCAGTGAAATCCCGCGCGGGCCGGGGCGAATCATCAGGAATTGATATGTTCCCGGCAGTAGCGCCGCTTCCAGCTGGCGGGCGTTAAGCCGGTGTGCTTGCGGAATATCTGGCGAAAATAGCTCACATCATTGAACCCACACTGGCGCGCCACCTCGGTTAGCGGCAGCTTATCGCCGATCAGCAATTTTTCTGCCATTAAGACGCGCTGCCGGTGGATGGCTTCCGTCAGCGTCAGACGGAATACGCGCCGGTAAACGCGTCCCAGATAATCCGCATTGCAATGCAGCATTTTTGCCAGTGCGGAGGTCGAAAGCGGCAGGTGATACTGGGTACGAATGAGCTGGTTCGCTTTCCAGGCCAGGTCAACGCCGGGGCTGTCAACGACGTTCTCATGCAGGGCAGGAGCGGCGAGCTGCTGGAGGATCAGCAGTAAAATACATTCCAGTGCGACGCTCCGGTGAATGTTTTCCTGCTCGCTGAGGAACTGCCTGAACAGGGCGATGATATAGGCCGGATCGCCAACGCGGGTATGCTGGGGAAGATGCAGCAGCGCCTGGTGTAACCCATGTTGAGGCTTCGGCTGTTTCAACCAGTCAAAATGCAGCCAGTAAAATTTCAGATCCGCCGGAAAAATCCCTTCACCCACATGCAAATGCCCGGGCCTGAGCAGCAGGCTTTCGCCCGCCTGCACGCTATACAGCACGTCATCCTCGCGAATGGTTAACTGACCGCGCTCAACGAAGATGATCTCCCACGAGGTCAGCCTGCGTGCCGGATGTGTCCCGACACCGCGTGAAATAAACAGCCCGCCATTTTGCACCCGAACCGGAAACGCTATGGATAATTCGAACATCATTATTCATTTTCCCGCTGCGACAACCCTGATAATCACCTTTGTCTATGATTATTAACAAAAAATCACGAATGTATCTGATCCACTTCACAGTTTGCTTCACAGGTCGGAATTACCCCGTTTTTATACTTTTTTGTGCTCTTGTTGGTTAACGGATTCCTGACAGAATACATCGGGTAAGGCGCTAAAACACCAATAAGCCCGCCAGAAAGCGGGTCATCCTCTCTGTCCTGCATGAGGCGTTTTTATGACTTCTACCACCATCGCTCAGGCCGATCTTAGCCAGTCGGCGACGCAGAGTGCGCTGTCCCTGCGTGAAAAAATAGGTTACGGGCTGGGAGACGCCGGCGGCACGGTGATCACCTGCCTGATCATGAACTTTCTGACGTTTTTCTACACCGATGTCTTTGGCTTAACACCTGCGCTGGTCGGCACCCTGTTTATGGCGCTGCGCGTGTTTGATGCGATATCCGATCCGGTGATGGGCGTGATTGCCGACCGTACGCATAGCCGATGGGGACGTTTCCGTCCCTGGCAGCTGTGGGTCGCTGTCCCCATTGGCATCATTGGTGTCCTGACGTTCACGGTGCCCGCCGTCAGCATGGACATGAAAATCGTCTGGGCGTTTGCCACCTACCTGCTGCTTTCCGTCAGCTATACCGCCATTAATGTGCCCTATTGCGCGCTGATTAACACCATGACCACCCGCCACACAGAAGTGCTGGCGTGCCAGTCATGGCGGTTTGTGCTGTGCGGCGTGGCCGGATTTCTGGTCTCGGTAGGGCTGCCGTGGCTGGTTTCTGTCTTAGGTAAGGGGAATGCGGCACTCGGCTATCAGTCTGGCGTCGGCATTTTGTGCGCTCTGGCGGTCGTGATGTTCCTGTGCTGCTTCTTCTGGGTTCGCGAGCGCGTACCGCTGGACAGCCTGGGCAAGTTTACCCTGCGCGAACATATGGCCGGGCTGCGTAAAAACGATCAGCTGTTACTGATGCTGGTGATGTCGTTTTTGCTGATTAACGTGTTCAATATCCGTGGCGGCGGCTACATGTACTTCATCACCTATGTGTTACAGGGCAGCACCTCCTACACTTCGCTGTTTTTTACCATGGTGACCTTAGCCTCTATCTTAGGCGCGGTCATCGTTAACCCGCTGGCAAAACACATCGACACCGTCCGGCTCTACTACTGGACCAATTGTGTGCTTGCCGTGCTGGCGGTCATGATGTGGTTCCTGCCGGTGGGGCCGTCATGGCAGGTATTATGGCTGGTGGTGATCCTCGCCAACGGCGTCATCCTCGGGTTCACGCTCCCGCTGCACTTTGCCCTGATGGCCTTTGCCGATGACTACGGTGAATGGAAAAACGGCGTCCGCTCATCGGGCATGAATTTCGCGTTTAACCTGTTCTTTATTAAGCTTGCCTGGGCCTCCAGCGGCGTCATTATCAGCCTGCTGTTCATCCTGGTGGCTTACAAGCCAGGCATCACGCATCAGACACCGGCATCCTTGCAGGGCATTACCGCAATGGAAACGTTGTTGCCTGCCCTGTTTCATCTGCTGCTGCTATTCGCCATCCGCGCCTGCAAGCTCAATAACCCGATGATGGCGCAGATTTCCAGCGACCTGCGAATTCGCCATGTCCCGTCCTGAGGAGAGTAAAATGTCTGTCAATGAAGTCGATCTGCATAAGCTGACGATTCACGATCCCTTTCTCGGTCAGTATCAACGACTGGTGCGGGAGGTGGTCATTCCTTATCAATGGGAGGCGCTTAACGATCGGATCGACGAAGCCGATCCCAGCCATGCCATCGAAAACTTTCGTATCGCGGCTGGCCAGCAGGAAGGGGAATTTTATGGCATGGTCTTCCAGGACAGCGATGTCGCGAAATGGCTGGAAGCCGTAGCCTGGTCACTTTGCCAGAAGCCTGATGCAGAACTGGAAAAGACGGCGGATGAGGTGATTGAACTGGTGGCGGCGGCGCAGTGCGAGGATGGTTATCTCAATACCTACTTCACGGTGAAAGCGCCGGAAGATCGCTGGACGAATCTTGCCGAATGCCATGAGCTGTATTGCGCCGGACACATGATTGAGGCGGGCGTGGCGTTTTACCAGGCGACAGGTAAACGCCGTTTACTCGAGGTGGTGTGCAAGCTTGCCGATCACATCGACAGCGTGTTTGGCCCCGGCGAAAATCAGCTGCACGGCTACCCAGGCCATCCGGAGATCGAGCTGGCGTTGATGCGGCTGTATGAAGTGACCCAGGACCCACGCTATATGGCGCTGGTAGATTATTTTGTCGCGCAGCGGGGAACGCAGCCTCACTTCTATGATATTGAGTACGAGAAGCGCGGGCAGACCTCCTACTGGAATACCTATGGCCCGGCCTGGATGGTGAAGGACAAGGCTTACAGCCAGGCGCATCAACCCCTTGCAGAACAGCAGCATGCGGTGGGGCATGCTGTGCGGTTCGTTTATCTGATGACCGGCGTGGCGCACCTTGCGCGTCTGAGCCAGGACGAAGAAAAACGTCAGGACTGCCTGCGGCTATGGCACAACATGGCGCAGCGGCAGCTGTATATTACCGGTGGCATCGGCTCCCAGGGCAGCGGTGAAGCATTCAGCAGCGATTACGATTTACCGAATGACACGGTTTATGCCGAAAGCTGCGCGTCCATTGGCCTGATGATGTTTGCCAGACGTATGCTGGAAATGGAAGCCGACAGCCAGTACGCCGACGTGATGGAACGCGCGCTGTATAATACGGTACTGGGCGGCATGGCGCTGGACGGGAAACACTTCTTCTACGTCAATCCGCTGGAGGTGCACCCGAAAACCCTCAGTTTTAATCATATCTACGATCATGTGAAACCTGTGCGTCAGCGCTGGTTCGGCTGTGCCTGCTGTCCACCGAACATTGCCCGTGTGCTGACCTCACTCGGCCACTATATTTATACGCCACGCGAGGATGCGCTTTATATCAATCTCTATGTCGGCAACCGGGTTGAAATACCGGTCGGTGAACATACCCTGGGCGTTAGCATAAGCGGTAATTTCCCCTGGGATGAAAAGGTCACCATCAGCATCGATGTCGCGCAGCCTGTGCAACATACGCTGGCGTTACGTCTGCCTGACTGGTGTGAGGCGCCGCAGGTAAGCTGTAACGGCGACGCTGTGACCGATCGCGCCCGCAAGGGTTACCTCTATATTGAACGACAGTGGCAAGAGGGCGATACGCTGACCCTGACGCTCCCGATGCCGGTGCGCCGGGTTTACGGTAATCCGTTAGTGCGTCACGTGGCGGGCAAGGTGGCGGTTCAGCGCGGCCCGCTGGTGTACTGCCTGGAGCAGGCCGATAACGGCGAGCAGTTACACAATCTGTGGCTGCCCGCGTCGGCATCGTTCACCACCATTCAAGGACGCGGTGTTTTTGCGCATAAGGTGTTAATACAGGCTGAAGGGGTGAAAAAAACCGCCAGCGATCCTGAACACAAGCCGCTGTGGCACTTCGATCACGCCCCTGCTGCGCAGCAAGCCCAGACGCTGACGTTTATTCCCTGGTTCTGTTGGGCGAACCGGGGAGAAGGGGAGATGCGTATTTGGGTGAATGAAGCCTGACGCCTGAAAACGACCCACAGCAGGCCGGGCGTATTGCTGGCCTGCGGTGAAGATAATGACCCCCGTCGGCGACGATTTGCCTGCCAGTGCGTAACGGCGGGAAGCCTGAGGCCGGGGGGAATGGTGCCGCACGCACCTTCACCGCGTGCCGTTTTTCATCATCCGCTAGCACCTGTCAGGTCACGGACTGATTTTCACGTCTTTCCAGCACCAGAATATCCGGTACAATCATGGCCCTTTCTGACCTTATGGACCTGACGGCATGCTGGCTTTATTGATTCAATGGTACAAACGCCGTTTTAGCGATCCCCAGGCGATTGGCCTGCTGGTGATTCTGCTGGCGGGGTTCTGCATTCTTTTCTTCCTGAGCGGGTTGCTGGCCCCCTTACTGGTGGCGGTGGTACTGGCTTATCTGCTTGAATGGCCAACGGTACGGCTACAACGCATTGGCTGTACGCGTAGCTGGGCGACCAGCATTGTGTTGGTGCTGTTTGCCGGAATTCTGCTGGTTCTGGTGTTGATCGTCGCGCCTGTGGCCTGGCAACAGGGCATCAACCTGACGCGAGATCTGCCTAACATGCTGAACAAACTCTATCAGTATGCGGCGGGGCTACCGCGACGTTTTCCCGCCCTGGTCGATGCCGGCATCATTGATGTCATCGTCGAGAACCTGCGCGGTCGTCTCAGCGGCGTGGGCGATTCTCTGGTGAAGTATTCCCTGGCATCGCTGGTGGGATTAATGACCCTGATGATTTACCTGGTGCTGGTGCCGCTGATGGTGTTCTTTCTGCTGAAGGATAAAGAGCAGATGCTGAGTGCCGTGCGACGCGTCCTGCCGCGTAACCGTGGGCTGGCGGGTGAAGTATGGCAGGAGATGAACCAGCAAATCACCAACTACATTCGTGGCAAAGTGTTGGAGATGGTGGTCGTGGGCATCGCCAGTTGGCTGGCATTTATGTTCCTCGGCCTCAACTATTCGCTTCTGTTGGCCGTGCTGGTGGGCGTTTCAGTTCTGATTCCTTACATTGGCGCGATGCTGGTGACCATCCCGGTTATTGGCGTGGGCTTATTCCAATGGGGGCTGGATAGCGAGTTCTGGACGCTGCTTACCGTCTATCTGGTGATTCAGGCGCTGGACGGCAATGTGCTGGTGCCCATTTTGTTCTCAGAGGCGGTCAATCTTCATCCGCTGGTTATCATCTTATCGGTGGTGATCTTTGGCGGGATGTGGGGATTCTGGGGCGTGTTTTTTGCGATTCCGCTCGCAACCCTGGTCAAGGCGGTGGTGCACGCCTGGCCTGAGGCCACGCTGGATGAAACGCTGAATCGTTAAACGTTCAGGGCGCGGTAGATGCCGCGCCCTGAAGACATCAGGCTGATTTCAGATAGTCCATCACGATGTCGTGGTGATTTGACGTTTTGAAGTCGTCGAACACCTTCTCGATTTTGCCATTCGCATCCACCAGGAAGCTGATGCGATGGATGCCGTCATAGGTTTTACCCATAAAGGTTTTTTCACCCCAGACGCCAAACTGCTCGCAAACCTGATGCTCCTGGTCCGACAGCAGAGTGAAGTTAAGCAGCTCTTTTTCTGCAAAACGTGACAGCTTTTCAGGTTTATCTGTGCTGATTCCCAGCACCTCGACGCCAGCTTTCTTCAGCTCATCCATGTTGTCACGCAGACCACATGCCTGCACGGTACAACCCGGCGTCATCGCTTTTGGATAGAAATAGACCAGAACGCGCTGCCCCTGGAAGTCGGCTAAATTCACTTGTTCGCCATCCTGATCGGGCAAGCTAAATTTCGGTGCGGTATCACCGGCTTTCAGTGGATTCATCACATCTCTCCATTTTGAGTTCATGCTGTGGTTAATACACCAAGAGGCGAGAAACTGCCAAATGGAAAATAATCAATTTCAGACGATTTCCTCACATGACCGTACTTTTAACGTAGCAGAACAGTCAAGGCGGCGCTCGTCTTTACCTGCCGGGTATCACCAGTTCACGGTTATCGGCATCGTTCAGGCTATAAAGGCGTAACGCGCCCTCGGCATTAAGTTCCTGACACAGTGCATTAAATGCCTGTTCAAATGCCGGACCATCGCTACGCGTTGGGCTGTGCGCCGTCATCTGAATATACAGCGTGGCGGGCCGATCCTGCTGGGCGGGCTGGATACGTGACACCAGTTCCGCAATGTTCATTTGGTGCTTATCCGTCAAATCCGTAAAGCGCTCAATGATATGCGGCGAGTCAGCCACTTCGACCTGAATAAACGCGGTATCCGCCATCGGCGGCCGGGCTGTGGCATGGGTACGTTTCATGACGATCAGCAGCTCCAGCTCAGCGCCTTTCAGCGGCAGCGTCGACTCAATCAGCGTAATCGCGTTCCAGCTACCGGAAAGCAGCATGATGAACGTAAATTCATCCCCGAGCATGGCAAGGCGACTGTCTTCGATGTTGCAACCGCAACTGCTGACGTGGCGGGTGATCGTATTGACGATACCCGGGCGGTCAACACCCAGAGCGGTGATCACCAGGTGGTGGGGTTGAGATTGCGGCAAAATAGGATTCCCTGTGCATTTGCTAATAACCATAAGGTAAACATAAAAAAAACTGCTGACAAGCGCGGGAATGGCGGAGCTTGCTTGCTTTTCCCTAAGTGTAAAACGTACCATGAAGCACTTGTTTGTCGAGGGGATCGCCAATGTTTACGGGAAGTATTGTTGCACTCGTTACGCCAATGGATGACAAAGGTAATGTCTGCCGTGCGAGTTTGAAAAAACTGATTGATTACCATGTCGCCAGCGGTACAGCGGCGATCGTTTCCGTCGGCACCACCGGCGAGTCAGCCACGCTGAGCCATGACGAGCACGGTGATGTGGTGCTGCAAACCCTGGAACTGGCGGATGGGCGTATTCCCGTGATTGCCGGAACCGGTGCTAACGCCACTGCGGAAGGTATCTCTCTGACCAAACGCTTTGAGAATTCGGGTGTTGTTGGTTGCCTCACCGTTACGCCTTATTACAATCGCCCGACGCAGGAAGGCCTGTTTCAGCACTTTAAAGCGATTGCTGACAGTACCAGCCTGCCGCAAATGCTGTATAACGTACCTTCGCGCACCGGCTGTGATATGTTGCCGGAAACCGTTGCCCGCCTCGCTGAAATCAAAAATATTATCGGAATCAAAGAGGCAACGGGGAACTTATCGCGTGTCAGCCAGATCCAAGAGCTGGTTAATGATGAGTTCATCCTGGTGAGCGGCGACGATGCCAGCGCACTGGACTTTATGCAACTGGGCGGCAAGGGCGTCATTTCGGTGACGGCAAACATAGCAGCACGCGAAATGGCCGAGCTGTGCAGGCTCGCACAGCAGGGTAATTTCGTGGAAGCTCGCCGTCTGAATCAGCGTCTGATGCACCTGCACCAGACGCTTTTCTGTGAACCTAATCCAATCCCGGTTAAATGGGCGGCAAAACAGCTAGGATTAATCGCTAATGACACGCTGCGTCTGCCTATGACGCCACTGACTGCGGTTGCACAGCCGAAAGTGGAGCAGGCGCTGGTGAAAGCGGGTTTGCGATAATTTAGGGAGTTTGAATGAATTACTCAGTAAAGCGGTCAACGGTTGCAACGGTGGTGGGGCTTTCCACCCTGATGCTGTTGTCGGCCTGTTCGAACGATCAGCGTTATAAACGTCAGGTCAGCGGTGATGAGTCTTACTTACAGGCCAGCGGGCTGCGCGAACTGAAAGCGCCGTCGGGCATGATTCTGCCTGTCCAGAACGGCGAATACGATATTCCACCGTCAACCAGTAAGGCACCAGTAGGCAAGCAGCTCGATATTCGCCCACCTGCTCAGCCTCTGGCGCTGATGAACGGCTCACGTGCGCAGTTCAGCAATAACACCGGCGTGCTGATGTTTGATAACAGCCGCGGCTCGATTTGGTCCCAGGTTGTAGGCGTTGTACAGTCGAATAACTTCCCGATCGCTTCCCGTAATGACGCCGGACAGCAGCTGACGACCGACTGGGTACAGTGGAACCGGGCGGACGAAGATAAGCAGTATCGTGGCCGTTACCAAATCAGCGTTCAGTCGCAGAGTTATCAGCAGGTCCTGACCGTGCGTCTGCTTGAACTGCAGCAGGAAGGCAATAGCGTGACGTCGCCGGTGCAGGTTCAGCGTTATACCGCACAAATGCTGAATGATATCGCCGCCGGAATGGATAAGATCGCCACCATAAATGAAAACGCCGCAGCGGGCCGCGTCAGCGGTGCGATTGACGTGCAAAGCGGTGCCGATGATACCGGTCTGCCAATGCTGGTGCTGCGTACGCCGTTCAACGTGGCCTGGCAGCGTTTACCGGCAGCCATGAATCGTGTTGGCATGGAAGTGACCGACAGCACGCGTTCGACTGGCAGCATGAAAGTGACCTACAAGTCGCCAGGCAGCAGCACCTGGGACAGCGTAGGTGCCAAAGATCCTGAATTGCCGAACGGCGATTACAAGGTTCAGGTTGGCGACCTCGACAACCGGACCAGCCTGCAATTTATTGATCCTAAAGGCCATGTACTGACACAGGCGCAAAACGATGCGTTAGTGGCGGTGTTCCAGGCCGCACTGAATAAATAAAAAATTACCCCAGGCCGGAGATTCTCCGGCCTTTTTATTTCGTTTTTTGGCATAATAGCGCCAGACGAGGTAATCGATTGCGTCACGGCAATTAACGCAAATAGTCTGCCTCAGAACCGGATCTTTCATGTTTGGAGTTAAATAAGATGCAAAAGCGAGCTGAGTTGTATCGCGGTAAAGCGAAAACCGTATACAGCACCGATAACCCGGATCTGCTGATACTTGAATTCCGCAACGATACATCAGCCGGTGACGGCGCCCGCATTGAGCAGTTTGATCGCAAAGGCATGGTGAACAACAAGTTCAACCATTTCATCATGACGAAGCTGCAGGAAGCGGGCATTCCGACGCAGATGGAAGCCCTGCTGTCAGATAACGAAGCGCTGGTGAAAAAGCTGGACATGGTCCCGGTTGAGTGTGTGGTCCGTAACCGTGCGGCAGGTTCGCTGGTCAAGCGTCTTGGTGTTGAAGAGGGCATGGTGCTGAACCCGCCGCTGTTCGACCTGTTCCTGAAGGACGATGCTAAACACGATCCTATGGTCAATGAATCCTACTGTGAAACCTTTGGCTGGGTGAGCAAAGAGAATCTGGCACGTATGCGTGAGCTGACCTACAAAGCCAACGACGTACTGAGCAAAATGTTTGATGATGCGGGTCTGATCCTGGTGGACTTTAAGCTGGAGTTTGGGCTGTTCAACGGTGAAGTTGTGCTGGGTGACGAATTTTCACCCGATGGCGCGCGTCTGTGGGACAAAGAAACCCTGGATAAAATGGATAAAGACCGCTTCCGTCAGAGCCTGGGTGGCCTGATTGAAGCCTATGAAGCGGTAGCCCGGCGTCTGGGTGTCAAACTCGACTGAATAAAACTCAGTGTATCAATGAAAGGAGAGCCCCGGCTCTCCTTTTTTCATTTTGGCGTAAAGCTGGTGATTGCTCCGTCACGCATCTAAAATCATGCCATCAGAGTTAACCTGCCACAGGGAGCAAAACATGCGCTGGCAAGGACGTCGCGAAAGCGACAATGTAGAAGATCGCCGCAATCAGTCATCGGGCAACCGGGGAGGCCGTATTCCTCTGCCGCGCGGCAAAGCGGGCATTATCATGCTGATTCTGGTCGCGGTGGCGGGGTATTACGGTTATGACCTGACGCCGCTGCTTACTGGAGGCGAGGGCGCGTCGGTGAGCCAGCAGCAGCGCACTACTAACCCGAATCAGGACGAGGCAGCGAAGTTCACCTCGGTGATGCTGGCGACGACCGAAGATACCTGGGATAAGTTGTTCAAACAGATGAACAAACAGTATACGCCGCCGAAGCTGGTGATGTATCGCGGGGCCACGCGCACCGGCTGTGGGACCGGGCAGTCTGTTATGGGGCCTTTTTATTGCCCGGCAGACCAGACTGTCTATATCGACCTGTCCTTCTATGACGATATGAAAACCAAACTGGGGGCAGGCGGAGACTTTGCACAGGGCTATGTCATTGCGCACGAAGTCGGCCACCACGTACAGAAGTTACTGGGCATTGAACCCCGGGTCCGTCAGATGCAGCAGGGGGCCAGCCAGACCCAGATAAACCAGCTGTCCGTAAAAATGGAGCTACAGGCCGACTGCTTTGCCGGCGTCTGGGGCCACTATATGGAGCAGGAAAAAATCCTCGACGTCGGGGACTTACAGGAAGCGTTAAACGCCGCCGAAGCCATTGGCGACGATCGCCTGCAGCAGAAAAGTCAGGGTCGGGTCGTCCCGGACAGCTTTACGCACGGCACCTCAGAGCAGCGTTATACCTGGTTCAAACGCGGATTCGACAGCGGTAACCCCGGCCAGTGCGATACCTTTGCTAATAAAGGATGAACCTGAAAGCAGTGACCTGTGCCATGCAGGCCGCCGGTATACGGCGATTGGCCGTCATCAGCGGGGAAGCCCACTGGTGCCAGGAGACGGCGATCGCCTGGTGCCAGACGCTGGAAGGCGACATGCTGTGGCTGGGCGATAACGCGCCAGATGTAGGCACGCACTGTCCGACTGCCGCCTTTCGTACGCTGCTGGGGCGCGAGTTCCATCATGCCGTTTTCGATGCCCGATATGGCTTTCATGCCGAGGCGCTGGCAGCCCTGGCGGGAACGCTGACGGCCGGTAGCTGGCTGCTGCTGTTAGTGCCCGAATGGACGCATTGGGCGCAGCAGCCCGATGCTGACAGCCTGCGTTGGGCGGATGTCAGCGAGCCGATTGCCACACCAAACTTTGTCCATCATCTGCAATACCTGATTGAAAATGATGAGCAGGTGCTGTTACACCAGCCGCCGCAGCCGCTCCGGTTGCCTAACTGGACGCCACGGCCCGCCTGGCATTGTCAGGCGGCTTTTCAGCAGCAGGCGATTTTGCGCGAGCTGGCTTGTTTCTCTGCGGGCGTGGCGGTGATCACAGCGGCACGTGGCAGAGGAAAGTCGGCGCTGGCAGGAATGCTGGCCCGGCAGAGCACGCGTTGCCTGATCACCGCACCCGCAAAAATCACCACGACAGTGTTAGCGTCCTTCGCCGGGGATCATTACCGGTTTATGGCACCTGATGCGATTCTGGCCCTGCCCACATTGCCTGACGTTGACTGGCTCATCGTGGATGAAGCCGCCGCCATTCCAGCACCGCTACTCCATGCGCTGGTGGCGCGGTTTCCGCGCGTGTTGCTGGTAACGACGATTCAGGGTTATGAAGGTAGCGGCCGGGGCTTTATGCTGAAATTCTGTGCGGAGATTGAGCAGGTACGCCATTTTACCCTGGACGAACCGCTGCGCTGGGCGCGCCATGACCCGCTGGAACACTGGCTTAACCAGGCGCTGCTGTTCGAGGATGCGCCCGAAACAGCGGGAACGGGTGAGTTATCGCCCCGGCGAGTCGAAGGCTCTGACATTGCTGCCCAGCAGGCGGCTTATCAACTGCTCACCCGTGCGCATTACCGCACCTCACCGCTGGATCTGCGTCGCCTGCTGGATGCACCGGGAATGCATCTCTGGCTGGCGGGCGATGTTCCGGCGCTGCAGGGGGCGCTATGGTTGGTGGAAGAGGGCGGACTGACAAATGAATTAGCGCAGGCCGTCTGGGCGGGCCACAGGCGGCCTCGTGGTAACTTAGTTGCGCAGTCGCTGGCGGCGCACGCGGGTTTCACCGACGCCGCCACGCTTCGCGCCTTACGCATCAGCCGGATTGCCGTCGCCGCGTCTTCCCGCCGTCAGGGAACCGGAAAGCAACTGGTTGCGTCCGCCAGTGCCGATGCCGCCGGATACGACTACCTCTCCGTCAGCTTTGGCTACACTGACGATCTCTGGGCGTTCTGGCAAGCCTGCGGTTTTACGCTGGCACGGATCGGCAGTCAGCGCGAAGCCAGCAGCGGCTGCTACGCCGCGATGGCCTTACGGGGGCTGACGCCCGCCGGAAAACAGCTGCAGCAGAAGGCGAGCGGGCAACTGGCACGCGACTGGCCACTGCTGAGATCACATATTCAGTTGGACCTGCCATTACCTGAGGCTTGTGATCAGGATTTTACCCCGCACGATGCCTGGCTGGCAGCCGGTTTTGCCTGGGCGCAGCGCCCACTGGAGGCAAGCCTGGCGGTTCTCCAGCGGCTGGTGGATATCAGCCAGCAGCCTTTGCCGTTACTCCGGCAGGCGGTCAGCGCCAACATCAGTCTGGCTGAACTGGCGCAGGCGGCACGGCTCAACGGACGCAAGGCGCTGATTATGGCGTTACGCGCTGAAGCCGCCGGGGCACTGCTGGCGTTACCCAACAGGGATGGCGACGCGTTGCGCAGGCAATTGCAATAAATCCACCAAGTCGTTCAAATATTCCCAATATCATCCTGCGCCCGGGAGCGTAGAGTAGTAGCAGGAGGTCGATATGACACTGAGATACGTAATTGTTCAGCAGCCTGCAAGGGCTGCCCAGCTGTTTCTGCTTTATCACGGCGTTGGTGATAATCCCGACGCCATGGCCGAAATTGGCAGCTGGTTTGCTAAAACCTTTCCTGCGGCGCTGGTGGTGTCGGTGGGATCGCCGGGCCCTGGCGGTCAGTGGTTTAAGGAAGCCGGACTGCATGATAAAAGCGAGCAGGCCTGTGTTGATACCAGCATGCCGCAATTTGTGGCGTCGGTTCGCCACTGGCAGCAGCAAAGCGGCGTGAATCCCGAAGCCACCGCGCTGGTGGGCTTTTCACAGGGTGCCAGTATGGTGCTGGAAGGCATCAAAGCCCACGACGATCTGGCTGGTCGGGCGATTGTCTTTAGTGGCCGCTTTGTCACGCTACCGGAAAAAGCCAGCACGCGTACGACTGTGCATCTGATTCACGGCGATGAGGATGAGAATATTCCGCTGGCACAGGCGCAGCAGGCTGAACAGCGTTTAAGGCTGCTCGGCGGTGACGTGACGCTAAATATTGTGGAAGATCTGGCGCATGCCATCGATCAGCGCAGTATGCATTTTGCCCTGCATCATCTGCAGTACACGGTGCCGAAACGCTATTTTGATGAGGCGCTGGGCGGCGGAAAACCCGGCAGTGATGATGTCATTATGACGATGTAATCGTGCGCCCTCACACAGGCGAGGGCGCGAAGCGGTTATTTCTTTTTCGGCCAGTCGTCGTCGTCCCACTTATCGTTAAAATCACGGTGTGGCGGGAGATCAGGCTTGTTATCCATAAACTTTTTGTGGTCGATGCGTTTCAGATCTTTATAAACGTTCATTAACACACCTACCATCAGCAGGATCACCAGTATCCACCAATAATCTTTAATAAACTCCATAGGCCCGCTCCTTCCCTCGCTGTCAGGCGATCAATTGTTCCATGATGCGTTGGTACATTCGGCTCAGCATTTGTAAATCGGATGCTTTAACGCATTCGTTGATTTTGTGAATTGTGGCATTCACCGGGCCCAGTTCCACCACCTGAGAGCCCATTCGAGCAATAAAACGTCCGTCAGAGGTTCCACCAGAAGTCTGTAACTGCGGCTTAATTTCATTATAGTGCGTTACGGCGTTTATTACGGCATCAACCAGTTTGCCGCGTGATGTCAGGAAGGGCTGACCGGAAAGTTTCCACTCGATGGTATAGCGCAACTGATGCCGGTCCAGCAGTTCTGCCACGCGCTGCTGAATCATGCTGTCAGTGAGTTCGGTACTGAAACGGAAGTTGAACTGGACAAACAGCTCGCCGGGAATCACGTTGTTGCTGCCGGTGCCAGCCTGAACGTTGGCGATCTGCATGCTGGTGGCAGGGAAGAAGGCATTGCCCTGATCCCATTCGGTGGCGACCAACTCATTGAGTGCGGGCAGAGCACGGTGCACCGGGTTATCAGCAAGCTGAGGATAGGCCACATGGCCCTGTACGCCATGCACGGTAAGGTTAGCGGTAATCGAGCCACGACGGCCATTTTTCACGACGTCACCCACGACTTCGCTGCTGGAAGGTTCCCCGACCAGACAGTAATCCAGACGCTCGTTACGTGCCATCAGGCGCTCAACGACTTTTACCGTACCGTTTGCGCCACTGGCTTCTTCGTCAGACGTAATCAAAAAGGCCAGGCGTCCTTTGTGATGAGGATGAACCGCGACGAAGCGCTCGGCGGCAACGACCATGGCGGCCAGCGATCCTTTCATATCGGCGGCACCGCGACCAAACAGCATGCCGTCACGGATGGTGGGCTCAAACGGCGGATTGATCCAGCGGCTGGCATCGCCAGGCGGCACGATATCGGTGTGGCCGGCAAACGCTAGGGTTTCGCCTTCACCGCGCGTGGCCCAGAAATTCAGGGTATCGTTGATGTTCATGGTTTCGATATGGAAACCAATCGCTTCCAGACGCGCAATCAGCAGCGCCTGACATCCGGCGTCATCGGGGCTGAGAGAAGGACGACGAATAAGCTGCTGCGTCAGCTCAATGACCGGACAAAACATATTATGACTTCTCCTGAAGCAGGTTCTGGTAAAGGGATTCACTGAAGCCGAGCAGCAAAGCGCCGTCGGGCGCGCGCAGGACAGGGCGTTTGATGATGGCGGGCTGGTCCAGCATCAGCGCTTTGGCACTCCCGGCATCCGTAATGGCCTCACGCTCTGCCTCGGGTAGCTTACGCCAGGTTGTGCCGCGCGTGTTGAGCAGGTCCTGATAGCCCAGCACGTCGATAAACTGCTGCAACTGGTCACCGGTCAGGCCGTCAGCACGGTAATCGTGGAAACGATAGTCCACGCCCGCCGCCTCTAAAAAGCGACGCGCTTTTTTAATCGTGTCGCAATTCTTAATCCCAAACATGACCCACTGCGCGCTCATCGTCTGCTCCTGTCATTAAAATCAGCTCGGCAGTTTACCATAGTGTGATCTGATGCATCATCCGCCCGATGGCGTCTGGGTGGAATAAATTGCGCCAATACAGAGGTTTCCCGCCTGTAGGTAAACGGTTTCAGTTTTGCCTCTAATAATTACGTGGTTTATCAATTCCGAATTAAGAATTTCCTTAATTACGCTTTTTAGGCTACGTCCTGGTCAAAACCGCATTAAAACCTGTCAGGTTAAGCCTTTGCTGAAATGTGCGTCAGCCAGCAAATCAGAAAAGACTCAGCCTTTTGGCGCCTTTGCCGATAGTAATAACAGGTGTAAACGTATTCACCAGGCGAAAAAAAAGGCGTACTATTGCCACTACAATAAGAGAGGGTTCTATGATTGACACCGAAATGGGGAACTGGAAAGAATTCATCGAAGCGATGTTACGCAATAAGTAACACGCGAGGAGAAAAGCAGGGCAATTTCCCCTCTGCTGTAATTCTTACCACACACAGAAATAAAACGGCCGCTGTTTTCAGAGGCCGTTTTTTTTGCCTGTTCATTGTGAAAACAGGCGGCAGCTCAGTCCTGATGTTTCTCTTTGAGTGGGAAGCGGCGACGCACCAGAACAAAGAACAGCGGGACGAACAGGATGGCTAACACGGTGGCGGAAATCATACCGCCCATGACGCCCGTTCCCACCGAGTGCTGGCTGCCCGATCCCGCACCGCTGCTGATCGCCATCGGCATCACACCGAAGATAAAGGCCAGGGAGGTCATCAGGATCGGCCGCAGGCGTTGACGTGAGGCCGCCAGCGTCGATTCAATCAGTTCTCCGCCTTTGCTGTTAAGCTCGTTGGCAAATTCTACGATCAGTATTGCGTTCTTAGCCGATAACCCCACAACGGTCAGCAGACCGACCTGGAAATAGACATCGTTCTCCAGTCCTCGCGTCCAGGTGGCAATCAGAGCACCAAGAACGCCAAGCGGGACGACAAGCATCACCGAGAAAGGAATCGACCAGCTCTCATACAGTGCCGCCAGGCAGAGAAACACGACCAGCAGAGAAACGGCATAGAGTGCGGGAGCCTGAGAGCCGGATAACCGCTCCTGATACGACGCACCCGTCCACTGGAAACCGACGCCCAGCGGCAGGGCGTTGACCAGTTTTTCCATCTCGTCCATCGCGGTGCCGCTACTCACGCCCTGCGCGGCTTCCCCGACGATTTCCAGTGAGGAGTAGCCGTTGTAACGTTCCAGACGCGGTGAACCCGTTTCCCAGCGGCTGGTGGCAAACGCGGAGAAGGGCACCATCGTGCCGCTGCTGTTGCGCACGTACCATTTATTGACATCATCCGGCAGCATGCGGTACGGGGCTTCCGCCTGAACGTAAACCTTTTTCACCCTGCCGCGATCCAGGAAGTCGTTAACGTAGTTGGAACCCCAGGCGGTGGTCAGCGTGTCGTTAATGGTATCCAGTGACACGCCAAGTGCCTGTGCTTTGCGCTCATCAATATCGATTTGCAACTGCGGACTGTCGTCCAGACCATTGTGGCGCACGCGAGACAGGAGTTTGTCTTTGCTGGCCCTGTCCAGCAGCGTGTCACGCATCGCCATTAACTTGTCATGACCAATACCGGCATGATCCTGTAATTCCAGGTCAAAGCCGGATGAGCTGCCCAGCCCGGTGATTGCCGGTGGACTGCTGGCAATCACGACGGCTTCATTGATGTGTTTAAACGCTTTACCGGCGCGTTCAATAATGGCAAATGAGGTGCGATCGGCACCTGGTCTGTCGTCCCAGTCTTTCAAACGGATAAACAGACGCGCCACGTTCTGCCCGTTACCGCCCGGCCCGGAACCGATGGTTGAGAAGACCGACAGAACATTGTCTTTCTCTTTGGTCAGGTAATATTTTTCAACTTTTGCCACCACCGCTGAGGTTTGATCCATGCTGGAACCGGCAGGAAGCTGTACCTGGGTCATGATCATGCCGCGATCTTCCTGCGGTAAAAAAGAGGAGGGCAGATGAAGAAACAGGTACGCCATGATGCCAATAATCGCCAGATACAGCAGCAGCCAGCGCCCGCCGGTGCGCAGGATACTGGCGACGCCGCGTTCATAGCGGTCGGCGTTGCGGTTAAAATGGTAGTTAAACCAACGGAAAAACCCACGCTGACCGTGATGCTCCCCTTTGGCGATGGGCTTGAGCAGCGTGGCACAGAGCGCGGGCGTCAGGATCATCGCCACCAGCACTGACAGGATCATGGCGGAGACGATGGTGATGGAGAACTGACGATAGATCGCCCCCACGGTGCCGCCAAAAAAGGCCATGGGGATGAACACGGCTGACAGCACCAGCGCAATGCCCACCAGTGCGCCCTGAATCTGGCCCATGGATTTGCGGGTGGCTGCGCGAGGCGACAGCCCTTCCTCGCTCATGATTCGCTCAACGTTCTCGACCACCACGATGGCATCATCCACCAGCAAACCGATAGCCAGCACCATGGCAAACATGGTCAGAGTGTTAATACTGTATCCGAAGGCATAGATCACGCAGAAGGTGCCAAACAGCACCACCGGCACGGCGATAGTGGGGATTAACGTGGCACGGAAGTTCTGCATAAACAGGTACATTACGCCAAACACCAGCAGGATGGCCTCCAGCAGCGTTTTCACGACATCCGTAATAGAGGCTTTAACAAAAGGCGTGGTTTCATAGGCGATTTTGGCCTCCAGCCCATGTGGAAAATACTGTGACAGCTCATCCAGACGAGCACGCACCAGTTTATCCGTGTTCATCTCGTTCGCGCCGGACGCCAGTTTTACACCCAGTCCGGACGCCGCCTGGCCGTTGTAGCGGCTGAGATAATCATATTTTTCTGCACCCAGCGCCACATCAGCCACATCACCCAGGGTGACGACCGACCCGTCAGGATTGTTCTTCAGAGTAATCGCCTTAAACTGCTCGGGTGTTTGCAACATCGACTGCGCATTTACCGTGGCGTTTAGCGCCTGTTTTTTGACGGCGGGCAGGCCACCGACCTGACCGACGGCGACCTGGGCGTTCTGAGATTTAATGGCGTTAACCACATCATCTGTGGTCAGAGAATAGGCGGTCAGTTTGTAGGGATCGAGCCAGATACGCATCGCATATTGCGTGCCGTAGGCGTCCACTTCGCCCACGCCATCAATACGACTCAGCGGGTCCTGAATATTACTGGCGACGTAATCGGCAATATCCTGCTTGTCCATGCTGCCATCGGTCGAGACAAAGGCCACCATCAGAATATTGCTGTCGCCGGTTTTGTTTACCGTGACGCCTTGCGACTGCACGGCCTGAGGCAGCTTGCGTAGCGCTGCCTGCAACTGATTCTGCACCTGCTGGCGCGCTTCATCTGGATTGGTTCCGGCGGTGAAGGTCAGGGTAATTTGTGCCTGTCCGGTATTGCTACTGTTGGAGGACATATACATCAGGTTATCGATGCCGGTCATGTTTTGTTCGATAACCTGAGTTACGGTATTCTCCAGCGTTTGTGCCGACGCGCCAGGATAGGTGGCGGTGATACGCACGTTTGGGGGAGCCAGGTCAGGATACTGTTCAACAGGAAGCGAAATAATGGAAAGCGTGCCGCAAAGGCACAGCAAAATTGCCAAAACCCAGGCAAAAATAGGGCGGTCGATAAAGAAATTCGACATTGAATCGACACTCCTCACTGCTTTTATTATTAATATGAGCGATACAGCGCATGATGCACAAAAAATCCACGCAAACCACGCACGGGTAGAAGTCTACTTTACGTGCGAGGCCGGGTTGAAAAGTGGAGAAATTATAGAGAATGTGTAAATTTGCGCGTTTTTTATCAACTGTTTCGACGTTCAATCCACATAATTGTTGCAGCAACGCGTGAACGCACATCCAGTTTGCGCAGGACGTTACGAATATGTACCTTCACCGTTTCTTCCGAAATATGCAGCGCATTCGCGACTTCTTTATTTGACAGTCCTCGCGCCACTTCCTGCATCACCCCGCGTTCGCGTTCGGTCAGCAAACGGAAAGGATCGTCGCTGTTATGCCGCGTAGCAAGATAGTGCTTCACCGCATCGCTAAACACCTTCTCGCCCTGCGAGGCCTGCATAATCTGGCCGAGCAAGATTTCGGGTTCGCTGTCTTTGAGTAAATATCCGTCTGCGCCCGCATCCACCAGAGCATAAATATCACTGCGCGCATCAGAGACGGTCAGGACCAGAATACGTGAGCTAATGCCTTCGTGGCGCAGCGCTTTCAACGTATCAAGGCCCGACATGCCTTTCATATTCAGATCGAGCAGGATGACATCCGGTGTCAGGCGGCGGGCTTCCGCCAGCGCTTCGGTGCCGTTACTGGCCTCCGCGACGACCTGTAGCTGCGGTTCCAGCGCCAGTAACTGGCGAATGCCACGGCGCATGAGTGGATGGTCGTCCACTATCATGATGGTTAAAGCAGGTTGTTCCATGTTATCTCCCTGTCCCCTGGCATTACTGGCTTGCGGTATGGGCAGTGCGTCTGATCGGTTTTCCAGACTGCGCCTGAACGTTCAGGCGCAGGATGTTCATTGTACGGGGCAATCCCGCCTTCGTCTGTTGATCTGCCACATCCTGCATGATTATTGCGGCGTGGGTAAAATGCAAAACGGTGCGTTGTGGCGTTATTCAATCTGCTGAGCCAGGCGCGGCGGAAAGCGCAGTGCGACGCGCGTGCCCCGTTGCAGTGCTGTAATCTGCAAAGACCCTGCCAGCCGTTCAGCACGTTCGGTCATCGTGGTTAAACCATAATGGCCGGGCGGCTCTTCCGTGCTGCCGATACCGATGCCGTCATCCGTCACGGTCAGAACATGTTCACCTTTCTCCGTGTGCTGGTAGTCGATAATAATCACCTGAGCACTGGCATGGCGAATCGCATTTAACAGCGCCTCTCGGGCGATCTGTAAGACGTGGACCTGTTGCTGGGCATCCAGGTCCTGAAGGCCTGGCTGGCAGGTGAACTGGATCTCGGCCGCGGACTGTTCCTGTAAGGAGGCGATCATGGCTTGCAGGGCCGCCACCAGATCTGATTTTTCAATGGTTAAGCGGAAGGTGGCAAGCAGCTCGCGCAGCTGGCGGTAAGCCTCTGCCAGCGCCCGATCAAATTCAGCAATGATGTCGTGTGCGGCGCGATCGCCAGCATCGACGGTGCGCCTAAGCAGTGTCAGTTGAATTCGCAGGTAGGTTAACGCCTGGGCCAGCGAATCATGCAGCTCACGTGCAATCGTAGCGCGCTCTTCAAGCAGCAGCATCTGCTGATGCTGTTTTTGGATCTGCCAGATCCAGAGTGACCGCCCCAGCATGGCGGCCAGGCTTCGCATTAATGCCTCCGGCGGCGTTGTGACGGTCGTTTGCCAGCGCAGCGTGCCAATAGGTTGACCGTCCTGCTGCAAGGGTAAATGATGCCAGGCGTACGAAGCATCGATCTGGCCCGACGCAAACATAAACGACTCGCCTTCCAGCCGGATAAACGCAAGGTTTTCCCTGGCGCGCACGTTGGCTAACACGTTGTCGAAGAGGGCAGGGTGCAAGGGGCCACGGGTCAAAATCTGTGAACTCTCATACAGCAACGACAGCGTATGGTTCGCCTGGGTGAGATCCCGGGTTTTGTCGCGTACCCGCTGCTCCAGTATCTGATAGTGAGACTGTAACTGTGCGGCCATACTGCTGAACGTATGTGACAGCACCTTGAGTTCATTCTGCTGCTGGACATGCAGTGGCGGAAAGGCAAAATTACCGCTTTCCACATACCGGCTGGCCGTGACCAGCGCATTCAGCGGCTTAACCACCTGCTGGCGGGTAAAGCGGATTGTCATCAGCGCCAGGGCCACAATCGCCACCACGCCTGTCAGACTACTGACCGCCACCACCCGCATTTTCAGTTCTGCATAACGCTGCAGTTCCAGAACAAAGCGGTCAATTTCGCCGACGTAAGCAGGCATTTGTTGCCGCCAGGCCTGCGCCGCGTTGTCATGAAGATGCTGAGCCAAAACGGGCCAGCCCACACGCAAACGCTGATAGTGGTCAATCACTTTGCGTGGCACCCAGGGACGGTCGAGCTGCTGTAAAACTGAGGCATCAAGGGTTTGCTGGAACTGCACCAGATGATTCGCCAGCAGCTGTGGCTCCAGTCTGGCATCCCAGGCCAGCCGGTAACTCTGCATCCGCAGTGAGCCCGCCAGGTTAATGGCTTCCGCGTCGCGCAGGCTGCTGGACAGCGTGAGCAGCGCCAGACCGGTAGTCAGTAAAGCCAGCAACACAATCAAGGTTAAAGACTGCGCAATACTTCTGGTAACAGAGCGTTTAACAATCACGATAATAACCCCTTTAATGGCAGGGAATTATAAAAGAGGTAGCGGGATACGCAAGCGGCTTGTCATGGCATCGCCCAACGCGCGCCGTTCAGTCATTCAATAACCGCAGTTGACGTTTCCCAGGAATCCCGACGTCAGAGCGAACATTACTCGCACAGCTTTACACCTCACAAAGGTTGCCTTTCATTATCTCGGCAATAATCACTACCGTGTTTAACCACAGCGACCAACGCGAGTACAGGAGTATTGATGAAACATTTACCTGCTTACCTCACCGCCGCCGCCCTGTTGGCCACTGCGTCATTCCCGACCTTCGCCGCCACGGCGGTGGATCAACGTGAAGCTCAGAACCTGCAAAAGATTGGCAGCGTCTCTGTCTCCAGCGTGAATGGCTCACTTGATGATGTCACCCGCCAGCTTTCGCAGCAGGCGAAAGCCGAAGGCGCCCGCCATTTCCGTGTTATCGGCGTGGGCACACCCGGCGATTCCAGTCTTTGGACCGGCACCGCAGAGATTTACCGCTAAACCCTCTCTTTTTCCATCCCTGTAGTGTTTACCGGCCAGCCAAAGGCCGGTTTTTTTGTGATCTCAGAAAAATTTTTTACAAATCGTCCGACTGATCCCCTCGGTATATTTTGCTTCGATGTTACATAACGGTTAGGATTCATCGCCGTAAATTCCCGCGCCGCTTTTCGTCGACTCACAGGCGGGCGCACAGAGGAAGACAACCCATTTCGCACTGCTAAACGCAATCGTTTGGATGCGCTATGACTTATGGTCAGGACAAACAGGAAGGCTATGAAATCTACTAAGAAATCAGCAGCGGACATGCGCGCTGCGAAACGACGCTGGCTCAATTCCCACGACTCCGGCTATAAGAAAGCCATGGGCAATCGTCACGTACAGATGATTGCTATCGGTGGTGCCATTGGTACGGGTCTGTTTCTGGGCGCAGGCGCCCGTTTACAGGCAGCGGGTCCGGCCTTAGCCATCATTTATCTGGTCTGCGGTATCTTCTCTTTCTTCATCCTGCGTGCACTGGGCGAACTGGTTTTACACCGTCCCAGCAGCGGAAGCTTTGTCTCCTATGCTCGTGAGTTCATGGGCGAGAAAGCCTCTTATGTGGCGGGCTGGATGTACTTTGTTAACTGGGCCATGACCGGGATTGTTGATATCACTGCCGTTGCGCTTTATATGCACTACTGGGGCGCGTTTGGCGATGTGCCGCAGTGGGTGTTCGCCCTGGGCGCACTGGCGATTGTCGGCACCATGAACATGATCGGCGTAAAGTGGTTTGCCGAAATGGAGTTTTGGTTCGCCTTAGTGAAAGTGCTGGCGATTGTGGTGTTCCTGGTGGTCGGCGTGGTGTTTCTTGGCACGGGCAAACCGCTGGATGGTAACGCAACGGGTTTCCATCTGATCACGGATAACGGCGGCTTATTCCCGCATGGCCTGTTACCGGCGCTGGTGCTGGTGCAAGGCGTCGTGTTTGCCTTCGCCTCGATAGAACTGGTCGGCACGGCCGCCGGCGAGTGTAAAGATCCTGAAACCATGTTGCCGAAAGCGATCAACAGCGTCATCTGGCGTATTGGTTTGTTCTATGTCGGTTCCGTGGTGCTGTTGGTGATGCTGCTGCCGTGGAATGCCTATCAGGCCGGACAAAGTCCGTTTGTGACCTTCTTCTCTAAGTTAGGCGTGCCTTATATTGGCAGCATCATGAATATCGTGGTGCTCAGTGCGGCATTATCCAGCCTGAACTCCGGTCTCTACTCCACCGGTCGTATCCTGCGTTCCATGTCGATGGGCGGATCTGCACCTAAGTTCATGTCAAAAATGAGCAGCCAGCAGGTTCCTTATGCCGGAATTCTGGTCACCGTTGGCGTATACATTCTCGGTGTGGTGCTTAACTACTACGTGCCGTCACAGGTGTTTGAGATCGTATTAAACGTGGCGTCGCTCGGCATTATCTCGTCGTGGGGCTTTATCGTGCTTTGCCAGTTACGCCTGCGTAAAGCGATCAAAGAAGGCAAAGCGGACGATGTCAGCTTCAAGCTGCCGGGTGCACCTTTTACCTCGTGGCTGACGCTGCTGTTCCTGTTTAGCGTGCTGGTCTTGATGGCGTTCGACTATCCAAATGGAACCTACACTATCGCGTCCATTCCGTTGATCGCGGTGATTCTGGTACTGGGCTGGTTTGGCGTGCGCAAGCGTGTTAATGCCATCGCCGCTACCGAACATGACCACCATGAGCACGACGGCAAATCGTCATAAACATGACCCTATTTGCTGCATAAAATGCCAGCCAGCGTGCTGGCATTTTTTTGCGCTGCACCTGCGCTTTCGGCACGCCGTTATTGATGATAGCGTGCGGGCGGTGCGCAATTCAGATAGTTTTCTTTGGCTGCACGTCCTATTATCTCTGGCTCCCTTCATATGGCTGCGGAGCGTCCATGTCGTTCAAGATCAACATCATCAAAGATAAGCTGCTGTCAGAGAACTGGTTTGTTCTGCGTAATATCACCTATGAGATTACCGACAACCAGGGCGAAATCGTGCGTCACAAACGCGAAGTTTACGATCGCGGCAATGGTGCCACCATTCTGCTGTATAACCGTGAAAAAAACAGTGTGGTGCTGACGCGCCAGTTTCGCATCGCCACCTATGTTAACGGTAATCAGGACGGTATGTTGATTGAGGCCTGCGCGGGCCTACTGGATGATGATTCCCCTGAAGATTGCATTCGCAAAGAGGCCATCGAAGAGACCGGTTATGCCGTGGGAGAGGTGGAAAAACTCTACGCGGTTTACATGTCGCCGGGTGGCGTGACCGAGCTGGTGCATTTCTTTGCGGCTGAATATCACGAGTCGCTGCGTGAGAATGCGGGCGGCGGTGTCGACGATGAAGCGATCGACGTGCTGGAAATGGCTTTTCCTGATGCCATGCAGTGGGTGAAAGAAGGGCGGATTCGCGACGGCAAAACCATTATGTTGTTGCAGCATGCGCTTATCGCCGGCTGGCTGACGCTCTGATGATGTGCAGAGCAGATGTGCCTGGCGGCACATCTGCTGCCGGGTTACGCGCAGGCCATGACGTTCCCGGCCACGCATTCGGGATGCGCCTGCAGGCGCGCCAGTGCATCGGCGTAGGAGGGCATAGCGTGGGCGGCGCCGGGTTGTTCGACGCACAGAGAGGCAAACGCCGCCGCAAAAAGCGCGGCCTGCTCCAGAGAAACCCCTGCGGCTAACCGGGCAGCCAGCGCACCGTTAAAGGCATCGCCCGCGCCAGTTGTATCCAGTGGTGTGGCGGGAAAAACAGGAATGTGAAGCAGCTGTTGCCCGTCAGACAGTAAGGCACCGGCTGTGCCAAGGGTAATAATCACCTGACGTGCGCCTTTACGGTGAAGCGCCTCGGCGGCCTGCCGGGCACTGGCCATGTCCGTGACCTTCACGCCCGTCAGCAGCATGGCTTCGGTGCTGTTTGGCGTCAGCAGATCGACCTTCGCCAGCAGGGCATCACTGATTTTTTGAAACGGGGCCGGATTGAGGATCACAAAGGTATTTGCTGCGCGTGCGTGATCAATCATGCGCTGAATGGCGCTCAGATTATTTTCCAACTGCACCAGCAGAATGTCCGCCGCCGCAACGGTCGGTTTACAGCGCGTAACCTCTGCGGCTGTCACGGTGAGATTGGCACCCGGATAGACGGAAATCATGTTCTCGGCGTCATTCCCGGCCACGTAAATCAACGCATTTCCGGTGGGTTTGTCTTTGCAGGTGAACAGCGTAATCGCATCAAAACCGGTTTTTTCCAGATGTCGCCGGGCAAAGAGACCAAAGTCGTCGTGTCCTACTTTGCCAATATAGTGCACCCGGGCACCGGCGCGCAGCGCGGCGGTGGCCTGATTAGCCCCTTTGCCTCCTGGCCCCATCATGCTGTGCTGTGCAATTAAGGATTCGCCCGGTAACGGAAAGCGCGTCATGCCTGCCACGATATCCAGGTTGAAGGAGCCGAACACACACACTTTGCCTTTCATTTTTCCCCTCCAAAATAGCGCTCAGCGGCCAGACAGGCACCGCGACAGCCGGTGTGATCGGTCGCGTGACTGAAGACGATTTTCAAACCCTGGCGCGTCACGGGTGGACGCAGGTATTGCTGTATGGCACTGCGCAGCCGCGCCAGCGGAAAATCAGCCATCGCCAGCACGCCACCGCCCAGAATCAGGTACTCGGGATCGAGAATATTCATTTCGCTGGCGATCAGCTGGGCCAGGCGCTCGACGAACGCCAGCAGATCGGGGTGATCGCCGTGCAGGGTAAAGAGCTGCGAAATGGCGGTATCGGGCTGCTGTGATGCTGCCCAGCCGCTCAGCCAGTGACCAGATATCAGGGTTTCGGCGCAACCCCGGTTTCCGCACGGGCAGGGCAGATCGTTGCCCGCCAGCGGAATATGGCCTAACTCGCCTGAACCCCCATGATGACCATGATAAAACCGGCCTTCCAGCCACAGGCTGTTCCCCAGGCCTGTTCCGGGATACAAGCCCACGGCATTCGCGGGTAGCCTCTCAAGCTGCAGCAGATCCCATAACATCAGGTGGTTCACATCTTTATCCATCGCAACCGGCACGCCAAGTCGCGCACTGAGTTGCGCCACCACGGGTTGCTGATCCAGCGCCTGAATAAAGGGCAAAGAGATCACCTGCTGACGGTCACGGCTGAGAATACCGGGCAAGCCGAGCATCACGCCGTTTACCGGCTGTGTCTCCAGAGTTTCGCCGATCACATCGCCCAGCGCGGTCAGCGCATCCGGTTGTTGTGACCAGCTGGCGGTCGGCACTTTACGAAAGCCACACCAGTTCCGGCCTTCTTCCATCAACTGCAGGCGCGTACTGGTACCGCCAATGTCAATGCCAAGCCAGCGTCGTTTCATGCCGACTCCTGCACCAGTTCCTGCGCCGCATCAATACTGCTACGCATCATCGTCCAGGCGGTGGTGAGATCCTCATGTATATTGAACAGACCCGAGGTGCCCACAATCAGCACTTCCGCCCCGGCCTCCAGCAGGGTGCGGTAAGTGCGCTGATTACAGGAACCATCAATCTCAATCAGATAGCGGTAGCCGTGAGCCTGTTTTAACGCCTTGAGTGTCTGAATCTTCTCGACCATTTCCGGAATAAACGGCTGCCCGGCATAACCCGGGTCCACCGTCATCACCGTAATCTTCTCCAGCAGATGAAGATAGTGATGGATAAAGGACACCGGCGTGGCAGGGTTTAATACCACGCCCGGTTTTTTCCCCAGGCTGCGGATCTGGTTGATGACCCGGAAGGCATCACGGTTGATCGTCTCTGCGTGCGGGCAAATAAAGTCAGCCCCCGCTTTGGCCACCGCTTCAATAAAATCAGTAGGCTGCTCAACCATCAAATGCACATCGATGGCCACCGGCGTATGCGGACGGATTTGCTCGATAAAGAACGGCGAGAGGGTGATATTTTTAACGTAGTGACCGTCCATGATATCGACATGCAGGAAGTCGGCGCGGGAGTTCAGCACAGCCAACTGCTGTTTGATCTCCATCAGGTTCATACACATCAATGATGGGGAGATTTGAATACGCATCATACTTCCTTTTTCTCAGTCAGAGGATTCAGTGCCGCGCTCAGGCGCTTGCTGCGCTTCACGTCACGGCGTGCATTCAGTCGGGCTTTGCCCTGTTTCACGGCGAGCACCACAATCAGTACCGCGCCCCACATCGCCAGGCTAACGTGCTGGCTGATATTCATCAGGTTGAAGCCGGTGGAGAGGATCTGCAGTGCGATCAGCGCCAGAACGACACCGGTAACGCGGCCAAAGCCGCCGTTGGGATCGGTGCCGCCAAGAATAATGGCCAGCACGGTCAGCAGCAGATAGGCATCGCCATAACCCATGCGCGCAGAGTTAAAGCGCGCCATCATTACCAACCCCGCCAGCACACACAGCAGGCTGGAGATGACATAGACAAGGATGATCATGCGGTGTGTGTTGATACCGCTAAACCAGGTGGCATTGATGTTACTGCCGCCCATATAGATGCATTTACCGGCGCGGGTTTTTCCCAGGAACAGCGCCAGTAGGGCGGCGGCGAGTAAAAATACCCACAGCGGCAGCGGAACACCCAGCAACGTATCGGAGCCCAGGGCGCGCACGACCGGCGGCATGCCGCTCACCGCCGCCCCTTTTGTCAGCCAGATGCCGATGCCGTTGAGCGTGATCATGGTCGCGAGCGTCACCAGAATAGGATGCGCGCCGATGCGCGTGACCATCACGCCGGTAATCAGACCGATGAGTGCCGCAATGACCATCGCGCCCAGCATCGCCAGCAGTAACCAGCCCAGTTGCTGGCCGGTTCCCGCGCCGTCCGGCAACATGCTCAGTAGCACCCAGGCGATGAATAAGCTGGTCAGGTTGGCGGTCGTAATAATGGCCAGGTTTAATCCTCCGCTCAGAATGGCAATAAACATCGCCAGAGTAAGCAAGCCCAGCTCAGGCAGTTGAAAGGCCATACTGAGAAAGGTGGAATCGGTAAAGAAACGACCGGGCAACAGGATGCTGAACAGCGCCAGCGCAAACGCGATGAGCAGCAGCAGGCCGGTATTGGTGCCGTCAGGTTTTAACGCCAATAAAGGTTTCATAGGGGTTCTCCCATCAGACAAAGCTGACGTCAGTCTCTTTGCGTTTTTTATAGTGAGTAACGGCGATGGCGATCATGATGACCCCGCCGACCACGATGTTCATGAAGTAGTTGGATACACCAAGCAGGTTGAGACCGTTCTTCAAAATGGCGATCAGGAAAACCCCCATTAAGGTGCCGCTGACCGTGCCTTTTCCGCCCATCAGGCTGGCACCACCCAGCACGGTGGCAGCCAGCACATCCAGTTCACCGCCCACCAGCGCGTTCGGCACCACTTCACCCATGCGGTAAACCTGTACCAACCCGCCAATCGCTGCCATCGCACCCAACCAGCCATAGGCAAACAGGTGGATCAGGCCGACGCGAATCCCGATGCGCCGAGCCGACTCTGCGTCACCGCCAACGGCATAAAGCTGGCGGCCTAAGTGGGTTTTGTTGAGTAACACGGCGGTCAGGGTGGCGATGATCAGCAGGATGAGCAGCGGCAGGCCAAGCTGAAACGTCTGGCCTTGCCACGTAAACGGCAGCACGTTGCGTAAGGTGATCCACCAGTCGGGTAACTGATAGAGGCTGCGTCCGCCGGTTAACCACATCAGCAGGCCAAACAACAGCGACTGCATACTGATGGTGATAATGATGGAAACGACCCGCAGCCAGGTGATGAGCCAGGCATTGATCACCCCGAACAGGGTGCCGCAGGCAATGGCCAGGATAATGCTCAGCAGTGCGTTATCAAACTGATAGTGCACAAACAGGGCGGCGATAAAGTACTGCACCACCGAGGCGACGGCAGCAAAGGAGATATCGATGCCGCCGGTGACCAGCACCACAAACAGCCCCAGCGCAAAGATGCCGGTTACCGCATAGCTTTCGGCTAAATCCAGCAGGTTTTGCACGCTGAGGAACTGGTCGCTGGTCAGTGAGAAAACCACAATAAACAGCAGTAAAACCCAGGTCAGCCAGCCCTGACTGGAGTGAGGACGTAAGCGGGATAAGTCAGGCATTGATCACCTCTGCAAGTTGCTGTTGCTCAACGCTGTCGGGCTGGTATTCGGCATGGATCGTGCCGTCGCGGAAATGCAAAATGCGGTCACAGTTGTGCCAGACCTCAGGGACCTCGTCGGAAATCAACATAATCGACAAGCCTTCACGCGCCAGCTCGTGGATCAACTGGTAAATACTGGCTTTCGCCCCGACATCCACACCGACAGTGGGCGAATCAAGAATTAACAGACGAGGCTGAGTGAGCACCCACTTGGCTAAAACGATCTTTTGCTGATTGCCGCCGGAAAGCGTGGCGATCGCCTGCTCGGGGTCGGCAACCCGGACGCCCAGTTGCTGAATCCACTGCAGGATCAGCCTGTTCTTGCGGTATTCATCAATCAGGTGAAAGCGGTTTTGCAGTTTGTCGAGAATGGGTAAAACCATGTTATCGGCCACCGACTGTTGCTGAACCAGCCCCAGCGTCAGGCGGTCCTCTGACACATAGCCAATACCGGCTTTGATCGCGTCTTCATGGCTGCGAAAGCGCACCGGTTTCGTGTCCAGCCAGATCTTGCCGCTGTCAGGCCGGGTCATACCAAACAGCGACAGGGCCAGCTCGGTACGGCCTGAACCCAGCAGGCCACAGAGCCCCAGCACTTCACCTTCATACAAACGAAAATTCACGTTATGGTACTGTCCGTTACGGCTGAGATCCTCCACCTCCAGCAACACCCGATCGCGCTTACGCGTTGGATTTTTTAGCGGATATTCCAGCTTCTGTCCGGTCATCAGCTCCGTCAGGCGGTGCGGCGTCATCTCCTGCGCTGGAAAGCTGCCAATCTTGCGACCATCGCGAATGACCGTGACCCGATCCGAGATCTCCAGCACTTCATCCAGACGATGGCTGACAAACACCACACAGATGTTTTTCTGCTTGAGATAGCGCACCGTGCGCAACAGCTGATTCACTTCCGTGCGGGTAAGTGAGGCGGTGGGTTCATCCATGATCACCAGCCGGGCATCGGCAACCAGGGCACGACAGATAGCTACCTGTTGCCGCTGGGCGATAGAGAGATGCGCCACTTTTTCGTTAAGATCGAGCGTGAATTGCAGCTCCTCGACTACGCGCCGGGCGCTGTCAAACAGCGTTTTACGCTGGTGCCAGCCGAACAGGCCACGCAGGTTGTGTTCAAACGCGATATTTTCAGCCACGCTCAGGTTGGGGAACAGGGACAGGTCCTGATAGATCACCTGTATGCCAAAGTCTCTGGCCTGCTGTGTCGAGAGGCGAGGCACAATTTCCCCGTCGCCCAGGCGGATCTCGCTGCCGCTGTCCGGCGCATGTACGCCGGACATCACCTTGATCAGCGTGCTTTTGCCACAGCCATTCGTCCCGGCAAGGCAGTGCACTTCACCGGCCAGCAGCGTCAGCGACATATCGCTCAGTGCGCGATGACCGCCAAAGGTTTTCGACAACCTGTTCAGGGTGACGAGCGTTTGTGGTGCGACAGGTTCCATCACTACAGCCCCAGCTTAATCAGTTTCGGCAGGTTGGCTTTATCCAGGCTTTCGGTGTTGTTGCCCAGAATGGTGTGCGTGGTTTCATCCACCCGCACCTTGCCTAATCCTTCAATGGTCATGCCATCTTTAATTGGCGTGTTCTTCTCCATCATCTCGGCAAGACGGACAAACACTTCTCCGGCGGTATGCGGATTCCAGATATAACCACCTTTAATGGCACCCCGGTTGACGAGCTGCGCGCCCTGGCCCGGACTGAATGAGCCAATGACGCAGACCTGGTTACTCTTGTTGCGGTTCATCACCGCCCGGCCTGCGCCGATAGGGCCCTGAGAACCAAAGGCCAGAATCCCTTTGAGATCCGGATACCTGGACATCAGCTCATTGGTTGTGCGGATGGAATCATCCAGCGATTCCCCCACGCCAAATTTGTCAGTGACTAATTGCATTTTTGGGTAATGCTGCTTTTGATATTCCAGCGCGGCGTCGGTCCACTGCTGGTGGAGCGGCACCGTCAGGCTGCCAACGTACATCGCGTATTGGCCTTCATCGTGCATACAGGCTGCCAGCGCTTTCATATGGTTGATGCCATGGGTAGTTGCATCCACCAACTCAAAGTCCCAGTTGGCAAACTTCTGGCCCGGCGACTCGTGGGTAATCACTTTGATGCCCGCATCACGGGCGCGCTGTAAAACGGGTTCCAGCACCTTGGGATCGTTCGGCACCACGCCAATGATGTCCACTTTCTGCGCAATCAAATCCTCAATGGTCCGCACCTGTAAGGCGGGGTCGGCTGCGGTGGGCCCGACCATCCACGCATCGATCCCACTTTTCGCCGCTTCACTTTTTATCCCGGCCTCCATGGCGTTAAACCACGGAATGCCGCCAATTTTCACCACGATCCCCATACGTATTTTTTCTGCTGCCTGGGCCTGGAATGCAAATAACGCGATCAGGGTGCAGGCGATAAGCTGTTTTTTCATAGCGACTCCATTTAATTATTCATAAGCTGTACGGACTGAGGGCGTTGCGAACAGTCGATAATATTTACCCCGTTCCACGCCAGTTCCTGTTCCAGTTCTTTATCTTTTAATTGGTCAGTGATGAGAAAATCCACATCACGGTAATGGCAAACACGCGCGAATGAGGGCCGAAGAAACTTAGAGCTGTCCATTAATAAATGTTTTCGTTCTGCTGCCAGAATGAGCTGTTGTTTTAAATGTGCATTACGTTCATTCCCTTCGCGTAAATAACCGTCATTGCCCAGACTGCTACAGGAAAAAAAGATTTTATTTATTTGAAACTCTTTTAAGGGTTGTTCAGTCACGATGCCGTGAAAATCTTCATAGCGATCGGAATATTCTCCGCCCAGGCAAATCGTGCGAATACTGCTGCGCGCCGCCAGCGTCTGCACAATGCGCAGAGAATTGGTTAATACCGTTAATTCTATATCGGGTAACTGTCGGGCCAGATAAAAACAGGTGGTACTGCTGTCGAGTAATACACAGTCACCCACGCTAATAAATCCCAGTGCCCGTTTAGCAATGGCCATTTTGGCATCGACATGTTCATTAATTCGCTGGCGAAAAGATAATTCATATTCATTAATGCCACGATTATTTATTTGTATGGCCGCATTATATTGTTTAACCGGGACTGCACCGCCATGACTTCGCTGTAATATGCCTTTCTTTTCCAGTTGCGCTAAGTCCCGACGAATCGTTTCCTGCGAAACCTGACACAATGCGGTAAGTTCCGCGACAATGACACGTCCATTACGCATTAATTCATCAATAATTCTCTGCTGGCGTTCAATCGGCAACATGCTGGCCTCCGAGGGTTATAAAGTACTGGAAGGCGCGCGGCAAAAATGTGGCCTGAGCGTGGGTACGCAGGACGCTATTTTCACGGCGCACATAAAGAGATATTTGTTGGGTTTTTATGAAACGGGATGTAATCTTTATTATTAAAAAGTGATGCTGATCACCTTTAAAGGGCTTTTTAACCTGAGAAGAATCTGTTGATAACCTTTTATGTTTAATCTTGTGACGACTATATCATGCCTGTTTTTGACCGTTTATGTGTATTTGACCGATTGCGCTGGCGGGAATGTCCGACGAATCCGATTGAGCGGCGCGGGGTGAATCAGCATGATAAATATTCTGCAGACTTTATTGCACTTCTCTTGTCATAAAGCGGATGTTTTTTAGACGGTTAGCTGCGCTTGCTGAGCACTTCACAGAATGCGGCCTTCGTGACGTGCGCGATTGCGCTATCATCTTCCACTCAAAGAAGTTGGGGCTGGTTTTTCTTAATGTGGTATGGGATGAAATCGCTGTTTGCGTTGCCTTTTTTTATGGTTGCAGCTGTTCAGGCTGAGCCGGTACAGAAGCTGTTTTCTGACTGGCAATTAACCTGCAATAATGCAGCGCATTGCGTTGCGCGAAGCATACCTGGCGACAAAGGCCTGGTGATGACCCTTTCCCGCCACGCGGGAACGGATGACCAGCCTTTACTGCGCATCGATTACGGCAGCGCCTACAGCGGAGCGCTTCCCGGCCCGGCACTAAAAGATAATCTGTTAGTCGATCAACGCCGACTCCGGCCCGATTTCAAGCACTGGACGGTCGAACCGCACCATCTTGCCACCAGTAATCCCATCGCTATTAATGAGTTCCTTGAACTGACCATGGATGCCAAAAGCCTGCAGCTGACGTTCAATGCCGGTCCGCAGATTTCGTTGCGCGGTATGAAGGCGGCGCTGTTATATATGGATGACGTGCAGGGACGGGTTAATGACATCAGTGCCTGGGTCAGGCGCGGGGAACGAAACAGCGTGCCGGCCGCCCCTGCGGTGCCACAGCTGCAGCCTGCCGTGGCTGCGCCTGCGCCACTGACGCGTGAAGAGACCAGTGGCCTTATCGATTACGGCACCTGGCGCGTGAATTCGGACAGCTGTTCGCTCGATCCGCTGCGCCGGGAAGTGAGCGTATCTCCCCTGACCGATAAAAAAGCGCTGCTGCTGGTGAGCTGTGAGATGGGCGCGTACAACGTTATCGATCTGGCCTTTGAAGTGACGCGTGCGCCGCCCTACGTGGCGCGCGGTCTGACCCTGACTCTGCCTTTTACGCCGCCGGGTGACACAGATCGCCAGCTTGAGCTGATTAATGCGGATTATGATGCGGCAACCGGGCAGCTCTATACCTTTGGCAAGGGACGTGGATTGGGCGACTGCGGCACGGCCACCCGTTGGCAGTTTGATGGCGAGCGCTTTGTTTTAGCCGAATACGCGCAGGAGTCGACCTGCGATGCCTGGCACAGCAGTGACGACTGGCCCACGCTCTGGGTGAGCCAGTCAGTCACGGCGGATAGCCGCGGTTAAGGAATCGCCTGCACCATCATTGGTGAGCCGTTCTGATTGCCCACCAGCTCCGCGAGCAGGTTGTTGACGCCGTCGCTCATCGGGGTAAAACGCGTCAGTGGCGAACGAGTGACGACCACGAAAACCCCAACGTTTTGCTGCGGAATCATCGCGATATAGGTGATAAAACCACCGCCACCACCGGTTTTCTGGATAATGCCAGGACGACCGTTTGCCGGGCCCATATAAACCCATCCCATGCCCAGCGCGTCGGCTTTGCCCGGCACATCCATGCCATCGACTTTATGTAGCTGGTCGCGACGGTAGATCAAGGTCTGCAGGCGGTCGATTTGCGGCGTACGATGATTCACCGATGAGTTCAGGAACTGCTGCATCCAGCGCCCCATATCATCAGGTGTCGAATAGACGCCGCCGCTGCCAATCGCTGCCAGTGTGTTGTTACAGGGGCTGGCCCCTTTTTCCGCGACCATCAGACGGGCGCACTGTTCAGGTGACGGCGTAAAGGTGGTGTCTTTCATGCCCAGCGGGCGGGTAATCAACTGCTGTAGCAGTGCCGGATAAGGTTTACCTGCTGCACGTGACAGCGCATCACCGAGCAGATCATAACCAAGGTTGGAATAGGCCGCGTTGGTGCCTGGCGCGGCTTTGAGGTTGGCCTTGTTTAACCAGCTCCAGCGTTCACTCTGCGTGGGCCACACGAACACCGGACGATGCGGTTTGCCGCCGGGCTGTTCACGCGGCAGGCCGCTGGTATGGGTCGACAGGTTAATCAAGCGAATGGGCTGACCGTCAAAACTGGGAACCCGTTTTCCGGGCGGTGCATATTTACTCAGGGGATCGTCAAGACGGATCTCACCGCGCTCGGCCATCTTCACCATCACTTCACTGGTCATCAGCTTGCTGAGTGAGGCGATGCGAATCAATGAATCTTTTTGCGGACGAATATTGCTGCCCGGCCGCGTATCACCAAAACTGGCGAAAACCCGCTGATTACCGTCTATCGCGACCAATGCCATACCGGTGGCACCGCTGGCATAGAAGATGTGCTCGGCATAGCGATCGACAATTTGCGATGCCAGCAACGGATCGGGCGCAACCTGCGCCATGCTTTTAAGGGGAAGCAAAGAAACCATTAAGGCCAGTAAATAAGGAGTGCGCATTTTCAACGGGGACGGCTTCGCTATAGAAATCGGGAGAAAGCCTATAGTAATGCGTTTGCGAATGACGGGAAGAGGGAAGGGCAGTTTTTTTTGTTTCGGATTACAGCACGCTGCCGGGCTGATAGCGCATCCTGGCCCAATGTGGCGATCACCTGTCGGACAGGTTTCCCTTGTGCCGTGATGCCTGGGCCGCTTAGCGCCGACAGCGTCAATCCCGGGATAACATCATGCGCGTTTATACATTCGTCTGGGATGTCCTACCTTGCCATACAGCATTTCCACCGTCAGAAACCCTGTTTCAACGCAGTGCTCCAGATAGCGGCGGGCGGTCGTCTTACTCACTCCGGTCTCGGCCATCACATCATCCACCGAAAAAAGACGCGTCGTGGCTGCCGCAAAAAGCGTTTGTACCCGTGCTAAGGTATTTTCTTCAATGCCTTTGCTGCCGTTGTCGTGCGGATAGTTTTTTGCCTGTAACTGATACAGCACGTCCACATTCTTCTGATCGACGATTTTCCATGTGCGTTGCTGTTCCGCAAAGGCGATAAAATTGGCAAGCGAACGGTTAAGCCGCTTCCATGAGACTGGTTTAAGGACGTAATCAAAGGCCCCATTACGAATGGCCTGGCTACAGGTATCCATATCGCTGGCGGCCGTAATAAAAATAATGGAACAGTTAGCGTTTGCCAGGAGAGGATCGCCAATCAGCGTGATGCCTTTGCCATCCGGCAGATAATTGTCCAGCAGCACAAGCTGCGGCAATCTTGTTTCAAGCTGCTGCTTCGCCTCTGACAGCGAGTGCGCTATTCCAACCAGCCGCAGCTGAGGATGGTTGTTAATCAGTTCTGCATGAAGTTGAGCCAGTTCATGCTCATCCTCAACGATCAGGACATCAATAGGATCATGTTGCATTGCTGACCTTCTCCGTTTCCGTGGTGGGATACTGATTTATTTCCACACAGGGAATAAACAGCGAGAAAATAGCACCGCGCGGCAGGTTATCGCTCACCTCAATCGTTCCGCCGGTGCGGGCAATATAGCTTTCGATTAAATACAGCCCGATGCCGTGATCGCCTCGGGTTTTGGTCGTCACCCCGCGTTCGAACATATGCTCACGGATTTCAGGGCGGATGCCCACACCGCGATCGGCGACTTCAATGATCAGTTCACGTGCATTGAGCTTAATCAGCACTTCGACAGGATCGTGCGGCAGTGGCGCGCGTTGGGTGGCTTCAATGGCATTGTCCAGAAGATTGCCAGTCACCGAGATCAGTTCAGCATCCGTGAGCGGAAGAAAGGGGCGATCCATCAGACACGCGGGATCAAAGTGGATATCTACGCCTTTCTCGCGGGCACGTACCGCTTTGCCCAGCAGTAAACCGCAGAGCAGGGGCGATTGGAAGCGGGTGGAGACAAAGTCCAGCAGCTCCTGTTCGTGCTCTGACTGTGCCTCAATATAATCGATTGCCTCTTCAAAGCGGCCCATGTGCAACAGGCCAGAAAGGGTGTTCATGCGGTTAAGCTGTTCATGACGCATAATGCGCAGATTATCGACGTAACGTTTTACCTGGCTGAGTTGGGCGCTGAGTGAGTCGATATCATTGAGGTCGCGAAAGGATATCACCCATCCCATCAGGGACGATTCCAGCATGATACGGACCCGGCTGGCGATAACGGTCAGCGAATTGAAGCGGCTAATCTCATCATGGGTATCTTTTTCCAGCATGACCGGCTGCGACAAAAATGGAACGGGTGAGATCACCTGGCTGACAGATTGCCCGCGCAGTTGTTCGGCGGACTGCGCCAGTCCAAGCAGTTTTCGCGCCGCCTGGTTGATCACTTCGATTCGCAGATGTTCATCGATGACGATAACCCCTTCATAGATGGACTCCATCATCGCTTTTTGCTGACGCACCATCAGGCCAATCTCACGCGGTTCCAGCGAGCAAATCTGCTTTTTAATATTGCAGGTAAAAAACCAGGAGAAGACGAACAGGGCAATAAGCAGCAGGGCAGCCACGATCAGAATATTGACCATATTGCTGAACGTAATCGCCTCAAGATAGCGGGTGAGATAACCCACGGAGACAATGCCAATGACCTGGCCTTGAGCGTTAACAATCGGTGCTTTGCTTCGCAGCGAAATCCCCAGACCGCCAGTCCGGATGGTGGTGATACTTTGGCCCGAGAGAACCGCAGCGTTGTCCCCGCCGACTAACGGCTTGCCGACTTTATCTTCACTCACGGAATGAAAAAGATGCAGGCCCTGGTGGTCACCAATAACGATAAAACTGGCATCGCTCTTGCTGGCAATCGTCTGCATCAATGACTGGATGGCCTGAATGTTGTGGTCCGCTATCTCTTTTTTAAGGTCAGGTATCTGCGCAATCTCCTCGGCCTGAACTTTGGCACGCATGCTCATCGCCTGGTAGATTTGTTGGTTGATGCTGACGTAATAATAGCTACCCAGTAGCACGAACAGGGCAGACGTAAAAACAACGAGCGAAAGGAACAGCTTCGTTTGAAATGACAATTTCATGACGATTACACGTGCTTTGAATTAATAACATTACTGTATCATCTTTTTAACAATATGGGCCAACCCAGTATAACCGCATGATAAGCAGCATAAAAAAAACGCTGACTGTTTTTTTGGCCGCGTTGCCGCCCCTTAACGTGGGAAAGCAGACGGAACCGCAATAAAAACCATAAAAACCACGGCGCGAATCAGGACGACGATCACTCAATTTAAAAAAGACCATTAAAACTTTATGCCAGATACCTTCCCCTTCACGTAATTCATCCTCTTTTAACGGCATCCTGAAAAAAATAATGATGCAAAGAGGATAATAATGAGCACACCTGATGATTCTTTCTTGTCTGAGAAACTGTCCAGTACATCGCGCCGTAAAACCCTGAAAGATCAGTGGTGGCATATTATGGATAACTGGAAAGTCGGGATTATTCCTCTGCCGCTCTTCGTACTGGCGGGCATCCTTATCGCGGTAGACTGCCTGAGTGGGACGCTGAAAAGCGATATCGTGGTTATGGTCGCCACGCTGGCTTTTTTTGGTTTTGCCTGTGGTGAGTTTGGTAAACGTCTGCCCGTGGTCGGCAGGCTGGGTGCCGCCGCGATTTGCGCCACCTTTATCCCTTCTGCATTGGTTTACTACGGTTTGCTTCCCGACATCGTGGTGACGTCCACGACGCAATTCTATAAATCGACCAATATTCTTTATCTCTACATCTGCTGCATTATCGTCGGCAGCATTATGAGCATGAACCGCACGGTGCTTATCCAGGGCTTTCTGCGCATCTTTTTCCCCATGTTGTGCGGAGAAGTGGTGGGCATGATTGTTGGCATGGGCGTCGGGCTGGCGCTGGGGTTGGAACCTTTCCAGATCTTCTTTTTTATTATTCTGCCGATTATGGCGGGTGGTGTCGGTGAAGGCGCGATTCCGCTCTCCATTGGCTACGCGGCCTTACTGCATATGGATCAGGGCGTCGCGCTGGGCCGTATTCTGCCCATGGTCATGTTGGGTGGCGTAACCGCCATTATTATCTCGGGCTGCCTGAACCAACTGGGTAAACGTTATCCGCACCTGACGGGGGAAGGCCAGTTGATGCCGAACATCGCCAATGTTGAACCTGAGCCGCTGCAATCCGTTTTTTCGGGGAAAGTTGACGTCACCGCGATTGCTTCCGGGGCGCTGCTTGCGGTGTTGCTGTATATGGTGGGCATGTTGGGTCAGAAATTTACCGGTCTGCCTGCGCCGGTTGGGATGCTGTTTCTGGCTGTGCTGGTGAAGCTGGTCAATGGCGTTTCTCCCCGTATTCTGGCGGGTTCTCAGGTTGTCTACCGGTTCTTTCGCACGGCTGTCACCTATCCGGTGCTGTTTGCCGTCGGTGTCGCCATTACGCCCTGGCATATTCTGGTCACCGCGTTTACGCTCACCAACCTGCTGGTGATTATCAGCACGGTCAGTGCGCTGGTCGCCACGGGCTTTTTCGTCGGGAAAAAGATTGGTATGCATCCGATTGATGTCGCGATTGTCTCCTGCTGCCAGAGTGGTCAGGGCGGCACCGGCGATGTGGCCATTCTGACGGCCGGTAATCGCATGGGCCTGATGCCGTTTGCGCAGATCGCCACGCGCATCGGCGGGGCCATTAACGTTTCGCTTTCGTTGTTATTACTGAGCCATTTTTTGAAATAAACCTGTTCCATGAATAACGCCAGGTCAGGCTGCGTAAACGGCAGTCTGACCTGGCGTCCTGATAAAAGCGTTGGCCTGGCTGATATTCACAAAGGGAAACAGGATTCAATCAGGGTAAACCCGCGTCATCGCTCGGCAATAGCGATTAATCCGCGCCACTCAACGCCATCGCATCCCATACGCGCGTTTTCCTCTTCTTTTCCGTCAGCATTAACCTCTGTTGTTCCCGCTCATGGGGCGTAAAGCAGGGCGGCAACGACATCATGCACATCGGCTGTCGAGCAGGAAAATACGTGTGATAACGCGCGGGATGCCATGCTCACTGGATAGCCTGTTCAGGACGGATAACGAAGAACTGGCGGGAGGCGATCTGCGACAGGAAGCGGATTTCAGAAAGCCGCGCGCCAGCACAGGGCTGGCGCGCGGTGGTACGCTGAACGAGCGACCTTGCCGGATAGCGGCAGGACGCTCAGGCGGGTAGGGATTACGCCGGTTTCAGCAGGGCTTCAGCATGGCTGACGATGTTTTCCACCGTAAAGCCAAATTCAGCAAAGAGTTTTTCCGCCGGAGCCGACTCACCGAAGGTGGTCATGCCCACGATGGCACCGTCCAGTCCGACGTACTTGTACCAGTAGTCTGCAATGCCCGCTTCTACCGCGACGCGCGCTTTCACGGTGGAAGGCAGTACCGACTCACGGTAAGCCGCATCCTGCGCGTCAAACAGGTCGGTGGATGGCAGCGAAACCACCCGGACTTTATGACCGCCGGTCGTCAGCTTCGCCGCCGCACCCAGGGTAATTTCCATTTCGGACCCGGTGGCAATCAGGATGATGTCTGGCGTGCCATCGCAATCCTTCAGTACATAACCCCCGCGCTTGATGTTAGCCACCTGCTCTGGAGTACGCTCAGGCTGTGCCAGGTTCTGACGCGACAGAATCAGCGCAGTCGGGCCGTGATGACGTTCAATCGCCGCCTGCCAGGCCACCGCTGTCTCTACCTGGTCACAGGGACGCCATACGCTCATATTTGGCGTCACGCGCAGGCTGGCAATTTGCTCAACCGGCTGGTGGGTCGGACCGTCTTCGCCCAGGCCAATGGAATCGTGGGTATACACCATAATCTGGCGAGCCTTCATGAGTGCCGCCATACGGACCGCGTTACGGGCGTACTCCACGAACATCAGGAAGGTTGCGGTATAGGGCACAAAGCCGCCGTGATGGGCAATCCCGTTACCAATCGCCGTCATGCCGAATTCCCGGACACCATAATGGATATAGTTCCCGGCCGGATCGTCTTTAATGGATTTTGAGCCTGACCAGATGGTGAGGTTACTCGGCGCAAGGTCGGCGGAACCGCCCAGAAACTCGGGCAGCAGTTTGCCATAAGCTTCCAGAGCGTTCTGCGAGGCTTTACGGCTGGCAATCTTTTGCGGATTCGCCTGCAGCTCCGCCACAAACTTCGAGGTTTCCGCTTCCCAGTTTGCCGGCATTCCACCGTTCATGCGGCGCTCGTATTCTGCGGCCAGCTCTGGATAAGCCTGCTTATAGGCAGCCAGTTTGTTGTTCCAGGCTTTTTCGCGCTCAGCGCCTGCCTGTTTGGCATCCCACTGCTGGTAAATCTCTTTAGGGATCTCAAACGCCGGGTAGTTCCAGCCCAGTTGCTTACGGGTCAGCGCCACTTCTTCTTCGCCTAACGCAGCGCCGTGGGCTTCTTCTTTACCGGCTTTATTCGGTGAGCCGAAGCCAATGACCGTACGGCAGATGATCAGTGACGGTTTGTCGGTGACGCTCTGCGCTTCCTGGATGGCCGCTTTCACGGCATCGGCGTCATGGCCGTCAATCTCACCCACCACATGCCAGTTATAGGCTTCGAAGCGTTTGTGCGTATCGTCAGTAAACCAGCCTTCGGTTTCGCCATCGATAGAGATACCGTTGTGATCGTAGAAGCCAATCAGTTTACCCAGACCTAACGTACCGGCCAGCGAGCAGACTTCATGGGAAATACCTTCCATCAGGCAGCCGTCGCCCATGAACACATAGGTAAAGTGGTCGACGATATCGTGATTGGGACGGTTAAACTGGGCCGCCAGCGTACGTTCAGCAATCGCCAGACCGACGGCATTCGCCAGGCCCTGGCCCAGTGGGCCGGTGGTGGTTTCAACGCCCGGCGTGTAGCCAATTTCCGGGTGCCCCGGTGTTTTGGAATGCAGCTGGCGGAAGTTTTTCAGTTCTTCGATAGGCAGATCGTAACCGCTCAGGTGCAACAGGCTGTAAAGCAGCATGGAGCCGTGGCCGTTCGAAAGGATAAAGCGGTCGCGATCAAGCCAGGCGGGATTGGTCGGATTGTGCTGGAGGAAATCACGCCATAATACTTCGGCGATATCTGCCATGCCCATTGGCGCACCAGGGTGACCAGATTTTGCTTTTTGTACCGCATCCATACTTAATGCGCGAATGGCATTAGCCAACTCTCTGCGTGAGGACATAAAGGGTCTCCCTTGTTAAGCATCAGGGCGGGAGTGCTCCCGCCCGGTAAAAGAGGGGAAAACTAGAGGCGTGCCGCCAGCACATCTTCGAGTTTTTGCTGGTCAACGGCGAACTGACGGATACCGTCTGCCAGTTTTTCTACCGCCATGGGGTCCTGATTATGCTCCCAACGGAATTCAGCTTCAGACAGCGGCGACGGCTGATGGAAACACTCGGTTGACGGCTCCAGCTTACGTTCAATTGGCTCATCACTGTTTTGCAGCTCTTCCAGCAGATTCGGTGAAAGCGTCAGGCGGTCACAACCGGCCAGCGCAAGTACCTGTTCAACTTTACGGAAGCTGGCACCCATGATGATGGTGTCATAACGGTGCTTCTTGTAGTAATCGTAAATACGGCGCACGGATTTCACGCCAGGATCTTCATCAGCGCTGTACGGGTCCATCGGTTTGCGTGAGTTGTACCAGTCATAGATACGACCGACAAACGGTGAAATCAGGTAAACACCGGCTTCGGCGCAGGCGCGCGCCTGCGCAAACGAGAACAGCAACGTCAGGTTGCACTGGATACCATTTTTTTCCAGTTCTTCCGCTGCCTTGATGCCTTCCCACGTTGACGCCAGTTTGATCAGAATACGTGAGCGGTCAATGCCGTGCTCTTCATACATGCGAACCAGCTTTTCAGCTTTCGTGACGCACATGCCACGATCGAAGGAGAGGCGCGCATCCACTTCGGTCGAAACACGGCCCGGTATGCTTTTCAGAATTTCCATACCGAGGTTAATAGCCACTTTGTCGCTGGCATTGATGATCTGCGTCTCTTTGCTGCCGCCCTGTTTTTTCGCATAGTCGATGGCGTCATCAATCAGATGTTTGTAAGGCTGGAGAGCAGATGCTTTCAGAATAAGCGAGGGATTGGTGGTCGCATCTTGTGGGTGATAATTTCGAATCGATTCAATATCGCCACTGTCAGCCACCACGGTGGTGAACTGTTTAAGGGCTTCAAGCTGGTTCATTTCTACACTCCTTGAAAATACATTGTAACGAAAGGGAACACCTCTGGCCTCGTGCCCTAATCCGTGCAGACATTACGGGTCGCAGTAACGCCGACTCACCACATTGCAACAGACGGGGTGCAGTGAAAATGCGTTTTCTCTGAATGTTGTGCGATGAGGGTAGCGCGTCACCACCCGAGAGAGCATTTCTGCGGATAACGACTGCCCGGCTATTAAGAATAGCAGCCATGACAAATGACGCAGGCCAGACTGTAACAATCTGTGCCCTAAGAAATGAGGTTCTTTGAAGCGCCTCACCGCTTTGTGGTGGTCTGCTTTCTATACTGGGCGCTCACTCACCTGGCGAAGAAGGACGTCAAATGGATGACCAACTGAAGCAAAGTGCGCTTGATTTTCACCAGTATCCCACTCCCGGCAAGATTCAGGTGTCGCCGACCAAGCCGCTGGCGACGCAGCGCGATCTGGCCCTGGCCTATTCACCCGGCGTTGCCGCACCCTGTTTAGAAATTGCCGCCGATCCGCTGGCCGCCCATAAATACACCGCGCGCGGCAATCTGGTGGCGGTCATTTCTAACGGCACGGCGGTGCTGGGCCTGGGGAACATCGGGGCGCTGGCCGGTAAACCGGTGATGGAAGGCAAAGGCGTATTATTCAAGAAGTTTGCCGGCATTGACGTCTTTGATATTGAGGTCGATGAGCATGACCCGGACAAGCTGATTGAGATTATCGCGGCGCTGGAGCCGACCTTTGGCGGCATCAATCTTGAAGATATTAAAGCGCCGGAATGTTTTTACATTGAGCAGCAGCTGCGGCAACGGATGAAAATCCCCGTGTTTCACGACGATCAGCACGGTACGGCGATTATCTGTACGGCAGCGGTGTTAAACGGGCTGCGCATTATCAAAAAAGCGATCTCAGACGTGCGGTTGGTGGTGTCCGGCGCGGGCGCATCGGCAATTGCCTGTATGAACCTGTTGGTCGCCTTGGGCTTACAGAAACACAATATTCAGGTGTGCGATTCCAAAGGCCTGATTTATCGCGGGCGCGAACCCAATATGGCCGAGACCAAGGCCGACTATGCGGTTGAGGATCAGGGCATACGCACGCTGGCGGAGGTGATTGAGGGCGCGGACATTTTCCTTGGCTGCTCCGGCCCGGACGTGCTCACGCCTGAGATGGTGAAAACCATGGCAAAGGACCCCCTGATTCTGGCGCTGGCGAATCCGCAGCCAGAAATCCTGCCGCCGTTAGCCAAAGCCGTGCGGCCTGATGCGATTATCTGTACCGGCCGCTCTGACTTTCCTAATCAGGTGAATAACGTCCTGTGCTTTCCGTTTATCTTCCGCGGTGCGCTGGATGTTGGCGCGACCGCCATCAATGAAGCGATGAAGCTGGCCGCGGTTCACGCTATCGCCGATCTGGCGCAGGCAGAACAGAGCGATGTGGTGGCATCGGCCTATAGCGATCAGGACCTGAGTTTTGGGCCGGACTATCTGATTCCTAAACCCTTCGATCCCCGTTTAATCGTGCAGATTGCTCCCGCCGTGGCGAAAGCGGCGATGGATTCCGGCGTGGCAACCCGGCCGATTAGCGACTTTGACGCCTACCGCGAACAGCTCACGGAATTTGTTTATAAAACCAATCTGTTTATGAAGCCGATTTTCTCTCAGGCCCGTAAAGCGCCGAAACGCGTGGTGCTGGCCGAAGGGGAAGAGGTGCGGGTGCTGCATGCGACGCAGGAACTCGTGTCGCTGGGGCTGGCAAAACCCATTCTGATAGGCCGCCCGAACGTGATTGCCATGCGGCTGGAGAAGCAGGGGCTGAAAATCGAAGCCGGGAAGGATTTTGAAATCGTCAATAATGAATCCGATCCGCGTTTCAAAGCATACTGGAATGAGTATTACCAGATGATGAAGCGGCGCGGCGTAACGCCTGAGCAGGCGCAGCGCGCCGTGATCGGTAATCCGACGCTGATTGGTGCCATCATGGTCTATCGCGGTGAAGCGGACGCGCTCATCTGCGGCACCATTGGGGATTACAACGAGCACTACGAGATTGTGGAAAAAGTGCTGGGCCTGCGTTCCGATGTGAAAGTCGCGGGAGCCATGAACGCGTTGCTGCTGCCAAACGGCAACACCTTTATTGCTGACACCTATGTGAATGAAGATCCCACGCCCGAGCAGCTCGCAGACATTACCCTTATGGCCGCTGAGACCGTGCGGCGATTTGGGATTGAACCGCGCGTGGCGCTGTTGTCGCACTCCAGCTTTGGCACCTCAAATGCACCCGGCGCACGTAAAATGCGTGACGTACTGGCGCTGGTGCAGCAGCGGGCACCTGAGCTGGAAATTGACGGCGAGATGCACGGTGATGCGGCGCTGGTGGAAAGTATTCGTCGGGAAATCATGCCCGACAGCCCGCTAAAAGGCAGTGCCAACCTGTTGATCATGCCCAATGTGGAGGCAGCACGAATCAGCTATAACCTGTTGCGCGTCTCCAGTTCCGAAGGCGTAACGGTGGGGCCGGTGCTGATGGGAATGACGAAGCCCGTGCACGTCCTTACCCGTATCGCCTCCGTGCGGCGCATCGTTAATATGGTGGCGCTGGCCGTGGTGGAAGCGCAAACCCAGCCGCTGTAATGAAACGGGGCCGCATTCAACGATGCGGCCCCGTGTAACCTTCGCCCCGCAGAGGGCTGGTTTGCCTGCCTGTCATGCGGGGCAGGCGGACAGACTTCACGTCGGCAGGTTAAGCCAGTTCTTTACCGGCAGAAAATCACGGTAGAGCGCCGCTTCCGGCGAGTCTGGCTCAGGATGATAGTTATATTCCCAGCGTACCAGCGGCGGCAGGGACATCAGGATAGACTCCGTTCTGCCCCCGGTTTGCAGACCAAACAGCGTGCCACGGTCCCACACCAGATTAAACTCCACATAGCGACCACGGCGATAGAGCTGAAACTGACGTTCCCGCTCGCCAAAAGGCACGTGTTTGCGGCGCGCGACGATTGGCTGATAAGCGTCCAGGAAGCCCCGGCCCACCGCCTGAATCAATGCAAAGCTGTTTTCAAAGCCGGGCTGGTGGATATCATCAAAGAACAACCCACCGATGCCGCGCTGCTCGTCGCGGTGTTTCAGATAGAAATAGTCATCGCACCACTTTTTAAAGCGCGGATAGACATCTTCGCCAAAGGGCTGACAAATATCGAATGCCGTCTGGTGCCAGTGCAGTGCATCCTCTTCGAAACCGTAAAACGGCGTCATATCGAAGCCACCGCCAAACCACCAAATAGGTTCAGCGCCAGGTTTTTCGGCAATAAAGAAACGCACGTTGGCATGACTGGTCGGCACATACGGATTATGAGGATGAATGACCAGTGAAACGCCCATGGCTTCAAAACTGCACCCGGCCAGTTCAGGGCGATGCGCGGTAGCGGACGCGGGCATCTGGTCGCCATGAACGTGCGAAAAGTTGACGCCGGCCTGTTCAAAGACCGCGCCATCACGCAGCACGCGGCTTCGTCCGCCGCCGCCGCCGGGGCGCTGCCAGCTGTCTTCAATGAACTGTGCACCGCCGTCTTCGGCGGTCAGCTTGCTACAAATCTCATCCTGCAGATCCAACAGGAACGTTTTTACACGGGAGATATCAGGCATGTGATGGGCTTCTCTTGGTAAAAATTGGACGTGATTATAGCTTATTCATTACGACATTCGGCGATCGTACTCATCAAAGTAGTTGATTATTCCGGTGGCGATAGCCGATGCAATTTTTTGACGGAATGCGCTGGTGCCCAGTAACTGCTCTTCCCGCGGGTTAGTGATAAATGAGGTTTCCACCAGCACCGAGGGAATCGACGGGGATTTTAATACGGCAAACGCGGCCTGTTCCGTGTGCTGACTGTGAAGGTGATGCACCGGACGGATCTGATCCAGCACGTGTTTGCCCAGCGTCAGACTGTTTTTGATGGTATCCGTTTGCACCAGGTCAAACAGGATCTGCTGCAGATAGTGATCCTGCGCTTCCACCTTTGCGCCACCGACCTTGTCGGCATCGTTCTCTCTGTTTGACAGATAGCGCGCCATGCTACTGCTGGCACCGCGGTTGGACAGGGCGAACACCGAGGCGCCGTTGGCATCCGGGCTGGTATAGCCATCGGCATGGATGGACATAAACAGATTCGCGCCATGCTGATGGGCAATTTCCACGCGCTGATAAAGGGGAATAAAGTGATCGCTGTCCCGCGTCAGGCGCACCTCAATGCGCGGATGTGACTGTAGCTCACGGCGGACGTTGTTGGCGATTTCTAAGACAATATGCTTCTCTTCCGCGCCTTCTTCGCCCACCGCACCCGAATCAATCCCGCCGTGGCCCGGGTCGATCATGACAATGCGTTTACCGTTACTGGCTGGCGGCTTTGGCGAGGTGTGACGGGAAGAGAGAGAAGCCTGCTGTTCTTTTGCCTGTACGGCGCGCGGAGACAACACGGCCAGTGCAAGTCCTGACAGCAGAAGCTGGCGGCGGTGAATTAAACGTTTAAGCAAATGCATGTGCAGGTCCATAAGCAACAATTATGCAAAGTGTTATAGCGTAACGTTAGCGCCACGGCGATCTTTCAACCATTTCAGGTTATTACTTTGTATTTCAGCTCACTAACAGCCAAATCCCTTTTTTTTAACCTTGCCCCCGGTAGGGAGGGTTGCGCCAGCCGAAGAAAGCGTGATAATCAGCAAATTGTGGTGAATAGCAGGTAAAGAAGATGGAAATCCGCACCTTCCGCCAGGAAGACTTTGAAGAAGTAATCACGCTCTGGGAACGCTGCGATTTGTTACGGCCGTGGAACGATCCCGAGCTGGATATCGAACGCAAAATGCATCACGACGCCGATCTTTTCCTGGTGGCAGAAGTGGGCGGTGAAGTCGTCGGCACGGTGATGGGTGGCTACGACGGCCATCGCGGCGCGGCCTATTACCTTGCTGTGCATCCTGATTATCAGGGACGCGGTTTTGCCAATGCCTTAATGAACCGCCTTGAGAAAAAACTGATCGCGCGCGGCTGTCCAAAAATTCATTTGATGGTGCGTGAAGAGAACGATCAGGTGGTCGCATTCTATGAAAAGCTCGACTACGAAACGGTCGATGTGGTGTTACTGGGCAAACGTTTAATCGAAGATCGTGAATATTAATTCTGTCTGGCCACCGGAAGAGTACGATGATAAAGGCCAGTTGCGCCTGCCGTTTCTTTTCTGGCTGATTCTGCTGCTACAGTCACGGACCTGGTTGCTGTTGATTATGGCCGGCGCGTCACGTCAGCAGGGGAACGATCTTCTGGCGCTCTTTTATCCTGACCGCCAGGCCTTCTGGTCAGGCCTGGCGCTGGGCTTACCGGCGCTGTTTGGCCTGCTGTTGACCGGCTACCGTTCGCGTCTGCCAAGACTGTGGCGCAGCTGGCGGCAGGTCTTAATGCTCGCTATGGCGATTAATCTGCTCTGGCAAGGCGCTCAACTGTATCTGGCTGATTTTCTCAGCTCGCCGCTCCCCTTGTTGTTGACGCTGTTCGATCTGCTGGCGCTGCTGTGGTTATTCAGCAGCATCCGGCTTCGCGCCTGCTTTGTACCGCAACAGTATCCCGAATAAACTTTTTGCCGCTTTGCGACTCCAATCAGTTCTGCCTTATTGTCCTTTATTGTTCTTTTATTCACAGGAGTTTTCATGAAAGCTGTTCGTTACACGTTACTGACTGCGGCCATACTGGTCAGTGGGTGTGCCAGTTCCTCCGGTACTGATGCTAACAGCAGCCAGCAGGTAAGCTGGTGGAATCCACTGAGCTACCACTGGTCATCGGCGCTGCCCTGGAACTGGTTTGGGTCCTCGCTGACAGCCACAGAGCAGGGCGTGGGTGGCATTAATGGCTCCACCGCCATGACCGAAGCCGCCATAAAAGAGGGGCTGAAAGGCAAGTACGATCTGCGCCAGGGCATGCGCGGTCATAATGGTCAGGTGGTGTCGTTCTGGCAGGCCATGGATGACGGCAAAGTAATGCTGGTGGTTTATGGCCAGTCGCAGGTTGACCGCATTGAAGTGCTGGACAGCCGCATTGCCAGCGCCGATGGCAGCAAAATCGGTGACGCGTTCAGCGCTAAATTCGACAAAGCCTTCAATAACTGCGTGCTGGCGAGCGGACTGGACAACCGTGACGTAGAGTGCCGCGCGCCCAACAGTCAGCATCTTCGCTATGTCTACAGCGGAACCTGGCACGGGCCAGAAGGGTTAATGCCGTCGGATGACACACTCAAGAGCTGGAAGCTCAGCAAAATTGTCTGGCAGCGCTAAGGCCTTTTCGTACCACTAAACCGCAGGGCAGACCCTCAGCCCTGCGCGTCCAATGCCATTTTCCCGCTATCTTCTGCCACCGCCTTATGCCTTTTTCGACTTTGAAATCAGCAAACGATATATAAAACCGTTACGGGTTTACGCTGAGTTATAAATAAACTGCTGTATCGGCAGATGAGATCTGCATCAAATTTCTTCAGGGTGAACCATGACCTTACCAGCGATGAAAAAAATCGTGAGCGGACTCGCACTGTCGCTGAGCCTGGCCGGTGCCGCAAACGCGACCGAGCTGCTAAACAGCTCTTACGATGTTGCACGTGAATTATTCGTCGCCCTGAATGCGCCTTTTGTCAGTCAATGGGATGCCAGCCATCCTGACGACAAGCTGACCATTAAGATGTCCCATGCCGGGTCATCTAAACAGGCGCTGGCGATCCTGCAAGGTCTGCGTGCCGATGTCGTGACCTATAACCAGGTCACGGATGTGCAGGTGTTACACGATAAAGGCAAGCTGATTCCGGCCGACTGGCAAACGCGTCTGCCGAATAACAGTTCACCCTTTTATTCCACCATGGCGTTCCTGGTGCGCAAGGGAAACCCAAAGCAGATTCACGACTGGTCCGATTTAACCCGTGACGATGTGAAGCTGATTTTTCCTAATCCCAAAACCTCCGGCAACGGGCGCTATACCTATCTTGCGGCCTGGGGCGCTGCCAGCCAGGCTGACGGTGGCGATCAGGCCAAAACCCGCGCGTTTATGACGAAGTTTTTAAAGAATGTTGAAGTGTTCGATACCGGTGGCCGCGGTGCCACAACCACCTTTGCCGAACGCGGCCTGGGAGATGTGCTGATCAGTTTTGAGTCAGAAGTGAATAACATCCGCAACCAATACGGCAAAGATGACTATGAAGTCGTGGTGCCAAAAACCGATATCCTGGCGGAGTTTCCGGTCGCCTGGGTTGATAAAAATGTCGCGCAGAATAAAACGGGTGATGCGGCAAAAGCGTATTTGACCTGGCTGTATTCCCCCGAGGCGCAGAAAATCATCACGGATTTCTATTACCGCGTAAACAATCCGCAGTTAATGGCGCAGCAAAAAGCCCGTTTCCCTGCCACTAACCTGTTTCGGGTGGAAGAGGCGTTTGGCGGCTGGGATAACGTAATGAAAACCCATTTCGCCAGCGGCGGCGAGCTGGATAAACTGTTAGCGGCGGGGCGGTAATCATGTTTGCAGCCAGCCAAAAACGCGTTCTGCCCGGTTTCGGTCTGAGCCTCGGCACCAGCCTGCTGTTTACCTGCCTGGTGCTGCTGCTGCCCATCAGCGCACTGATTATGCAGCTGTCGCAGATGACGCTGCAGCAATACTGGGACGTGGTCACCAATCCTCAACTGATTGCAGCCTACAAAGTGACGCTGCTGTCGGCCGGTGTGGCCTCATTGTTTAATGCCGTATTCGGCATGTTAATGGCATGGATTTTAACGCGCTATCGCTTCCCGGGCCGCACGTTGCTTGACGGGCTGATGGATTTGCCGTTTGCGCTGCCGACCGCCGTGGCGGGTTTGACGCTGGCCGGTCTGTTTTCCGTTAACGGCTGGTACGGACAGTGGTTTGCCCATTTCGATATCAAGATTTCCTATACCTGGATCGGTATCGCGCTGGCGATGGCGTTCACCAGTATTCCCTTTGTGGTGCGAACCGTGCAGCCAGTGCTGGAAGAGTTAGGTCCCGAATACGAGGAAGCCGCTCAGACACTGGGCGCAACGCCCTGGCAGAGCTTTCGCCGGGTCGTGTTGCCCGAAGTCGCGCCAGCCCTTCTGGCGGGTACAGCGCTGTCGTTTACCCGCAGCCTGGGTGAGTTTGGTGCGGTGATCTTTATCGCGGGCAACATCGCCTGGAAAACCGAAGTGACCTCGCTGATGATTTTTGTCCGCCTGCAGGAATTTGACTACCCGGCAGCCAGCGCCATCGCCTCGGTGATTCTGACGGCTTCGCTGCTGTTGCTGTTCGCGATTAATACATTACAAAGCCGATTTGGTCGTCGTCTGGGAGGCCACTAATGGCAGAGATTTCGCAACTCAACGCGGCCGATCGCCAGCCGGTTAACTGGAGTAAGTGGCTGCTTATTGGTATTGGCGCACTGATATCGCTGCTTCTGCTGGTGGTGCCGATGGTCTCCATCTTCTGGGAAGCGTTGTACAAAGGGCTGGGCGTGACGTTTAGCAACCTGACCGACAGCGATATGCTGCATGCCATATGGCTAACGGTGCTGGTCGCGTTGATTACCGTGCCGGTGAATTTAGTGTTCGGCACGCTGCTGGCCTGGCTGGTGACACGCTTTACCTTTCCCGGTCGCCAGCTGCTTTTAACGCTGTTCGACATTCCGTTTGCCGTATCGCCTGTCGTGGCGGGCCTGATGTATCTCCTGTTCTGGGGCATCAATGGCCCGGCGGGCGGCTGGCTGGATGCCCATAATATTCAGGTGATGTTCTCCTGGCCTGGCATGGTGCTGGTTACCGTCTTCGTTACCTGTCCGTTTGTGGTGCGCGAACTGGTGCCGGTGATGCTGAGTCAGGGCAGTCATGAAGACGAAGCCGCCGTGCTGTTAGGTGCCTCGGGCTGGCAGATGTTCCGTCGCGTGACGCTGCCCAATATTCGCTGGGCCATGCTGTATGGCGTTGTGCTGACAAACGCCCGCGCCATTGGTGAGTTCGGTGCGGTATCGGTGGTATCCGGTTCTATTCGCGGTGAAACCTATACCTTACCGCTTCAGGTTGAATTACTGCATCAGGATTACAATACGGTAGGCGCCTTTACTGCTGCGGCCTTACTGACCGTAATGGCAATCGTGACGCTGTTTCTGAAAAGCATTGTGCAATGGCGTTTAGAGCAACAGCATAAACGCCTGCAACTGGAGGACAATCATGAGCATTGAGATTAAACAGATCAACAAATCCTTTGGTCGCACAGCGGTGCTGAACGATATCTCACTGGATATTCCTTCTGGCCAGATGGTGGCATTACTGGGGCCGTCCGGTTCCGGTAAAACAACGCTGCTGCGTATTATCGCCGGGCTGGAGCATCAGAACAGCGGTCAGATCCGTTTTCATGACCACGATGTCAGCCGTCTGCATGCGCGCGAGCGTCAGGTAGGCTTTGTCTTCCAGCACTATGCGCTGTTCCGCCATATGACGGTATTCGACAATATTGCCTTTGGTCTGACGGTGTTGCCGCGCCGTGAGCGTCCGTCCAGTGCGGAGATCAAGCAGCGCGTCACGCGCCTGCTGGAGATGGTGCAACTGTCCCATCTGGCAAACCGTTTTCCGGCCCAGCTTTCTGGCGGGCAGAAACAGCGCGTCGCGTTGGCAAGGGCGCTGGCGGTGGAACCGCAAATCCTGCTGCTGGATGAGCCGTTTGGCGCGCTGGATGCGCAGGTGCGCAAAGAGTTGCGTCGCTGGTTACGCCAACTGCATGAAGAATTGAAGTTTACCAGCGTGTTTGTGACCCACGATCAGGAAGAGGCGATGGAAGTGGCCGATCGTGTGGTGGTGATGAGCCAGGGCAGCATCGAACAGGTGGGCACGCCGGACGAGGTCTGGCGCGATCCTGCCACGCGTTTCGTGCTGGAGTTCCTGGGTGAGGTTAACCGCTTTGACGGTGAAGTTCATGGCTCTCAGTTCCATGTGGGCGCGCATCACTGGCCGTTAGGTTATACCTCAGCGCATCAGGGCGCGGTCGATATGTTCCTGCGTCCGTGGGAAATCGACGTTTCACGCAGGAGCAGCCTGGAAACGCCATTGCCTGTTCAGGTCTTAGAGGTAAGCCCTCGCGGTCATTTCTGGCAGTTGGTAGTGCAGCCAAGCGGATGGCAGAGCGAGCCGTTCTCGCTGGTCTTTGATGGCGAACAAACCGCACCGCTGCGTGGCGAACGCCTGTTCGTGGGGCTACAGCAGGCCCGACTGTATCAGGGGGCGACGCCGTTACGGGCGGTTGCCTTTGCGCATAGCGCCTGATATTTTCTTTTTCACGCAGGGCGGGACAGTGTCCCGCCTTTTTAATGACCGTTATACCGCAATGACTCAGGCTGAAGCCTGAACGATGGCGGATAGCGTTTTGCCAGGAAATGCACCGTGACCACTCTGGAAGACACCATCGGTAATACGCCGCTCATCAGGTTGCAACGCCTGACGCCTGACAACGGCAGTGAGGTCTGGCTTAAACTGGAAGGGAATAATCCCGCCGGTTCAGTGAAAGATCGCGCCGCCTGGTCGATGATCCATCAGGCGGAGCGGCGCGGTGACATTACTCCAGGCGATCGGCTGATTGAAGCCACCAGCGGCAACACCGGTATTGCGCTGGCGATGATTGCGGCAATGAAAGGTTATAAGCTACGGCTGCTGATGCCGGATAACATGAGCCAGGAGCGGCAGGATGCGATGCGTGCCTATGGTGCCGAGCTGGTGCTGGTCAGCCGTGAACAGGGAATGGAAGGCGCCCGCGATCGGGCCCAGGAGATGGCTGCCCGGGGTGAAGGCACCGTACTGGATCAGTTTAATAATCCCGACAATCCACTTGGCCACTACCAAACCACCGGGCCGGAGCTGTGGCAGCAGTCGAAACAGCGGATGACCCACTTTGTTTCCAGCATGGGCACCACCGGCACGATTACCGGCGTAGGTCGGTTTTTAAAAGATCATCATACCGGCGTCAAAGTGATTGGCCTGCAGCCGACCGAAGGCAGCAGTATTCCCGGCATCCGCCGCTGGCCACAGGCCTATATGCCGGGCATTTATCGTCCTGAGTTGGTGGATGAGATTATTGATATGGGCCAGCAGGAAGCCGAAGAAACCATGCGCGCGCTGGCGCGTCGTGAGGGCATTTTCTGTGGCGTCAGTTCCGGTGGCTCGGTTGCCGGGGCGTTGCGCATTGCCAAAGCCTGGCCGGGAAGCGTGGTGGTGGCTATCGTCTGTGACCGTGGCGATCGCTATCTTTCTACCGGCATCTATCAGTAGCGTGTCGTCAATATCGACGCGTTAAGAAAGGCTTGTGCTATCCGCCGGGTGCATAAGCCTTTTTTATTTGCCTGGGTTCGCACTATGCTTAATCGCATCTGTAAGGATCGCGTAAAACCGGCTGCGCATTGCGCTGACTCGGGTCAAAATAGCGCCAGTTACACATGAGAGATAACAATGAAAATCTTGCTGGTAGATGACGACGTAGAGTTAGGCACCATGTTAAGCCAATATCTGATTACGGAAGGCTTTGACACGCAACTGGTTTTAACCGGCACGGCCGGGGTTCAGGGGGCGCTGTCCGGTGAGTTTAGCGCCATGATCCTGGATATCATGCTGCCCGATATGAGCGGCACCGATGTGCTGCGCCAGGTGCGTCAGCAAAGCCGCTTACCGGTAATTATGCTGACCGCCAAAGGCGATAACATTGACCGGGTCATCGGGCTGGAGATGGGCGCTGATGACTATATGCCCAAGCCCTGTTATCCCCGTGAGCTGGTTGCGCGTTTGCGTGCCGTACTGCGCCGCGTTGAGGAGCTTGCGCCGCCGCAGGACAAGAAAGAGACACTGCAATGGGGCGAGTTAACCCTCAATTCGGCCAGGCGCATTACGGAATGGCGTGGCAAAACCTTTGACCTGACCGCCTCAGAATTTAACCTGCTCGATTTGCTGTTGCGCTCACCCGACCGTGTCGTCACCAAAGACGAACTGTCAGAAAAAGGGCTGGGACGACCGCGTGAGGCTTACGATCGTAGCGTGGACGTGCACATCAGCAATATCCGTCAGAAACTCAGTGCGCTGACGGCGGAGAGCATTACGATTGAAACCGTCCGCAGCATTGGCTATCGCATTCGATGAATCACAGCTATCGCGGACGCATGTTCTGGAAGATCCTGCTGGGCTTCTGGCTGGTGTTTGTCATTATCAGCCAGCTTATCTGGTTGGGGTTTTCGCTTTCCGGTACCCGACACCATCCACCTGAACTCCTGGTGACACAGCGTCTGGCTGACGTGATAATGGCGTCAGCGTCATCTGTGCTGGAACGTGAAGGGCCCGCCGCACTTGCGGTAATGACAGCGGAATGGACGCCTGAAGAACGGCAATTTCTCAGCATCAATCCCGTTGATGATCTTCAGTCTGACGCCACCGCAATCCCCTCCGTTTCCGAAACGCCCGACAAATCACTATTTCCCGACCAGTTGGTGCGCCAGGTGCAAGGAGCCGATGGCAAGGATTATGAGCTCCTGTACGATCTCAGAGGCATGCGTGAACGGAGTCGGGAAGGGCGGCCGCACAGTTTCCTGAATATTCCCGAGCCGATGTTTATCTTTGCTGGCTCGGTGGGGCTGCTGTTCAGTTTGCTTCTCGCCTGGAACCTGACCCGGCCGATGCGACAGCTGCGTGAAGGATTTTCACGGGTGGCAAATGGTGATTTGCGTGTCCGGCTTTACCCGGCGTTGCGTAAACGTCACGATGAGCTGTCCAGCGTGGCACAGGCCTTTGATGCCATGGTGGAGCGGCTGGATACGCTGGTGAAGGCGCGTGAAGCTCTGCTTCATGATATCTCCCATGAACTGCGTTCCCCGCTTGCCCGCCTGCAACTGGCAACCGGCCTGGCACGGCAACGGCCGGAAAACGTCAATGCTTCGCTGGATCGCATTGACGAAGAGGCACAACGGCTCGATAAGATGATCGGCGAGCTGTTGACCCTGGCGCGTGCGGAGCATGAAAGTATGCCGGGTGAACACTATTTTGATCTGGCGGGATTGTTAGAGGCGGTCGTGACAGATCTGCGTTATGAAGCGCAGATTCCCGGTGTTGAGGTGACGTTTGACGTTGACGGTCAGGCCGATCATACCGTGCGCGGCAATGCTGAACTGTGTCGTCGTGGCATTGAGAATGTGTTGCGCAATGCGTTGCGCTTCTCGCTTCCGGGACAGCGGATTGAGGTGAGCCTGAAGGTGGAATCTCAGTGGCTGGCCATTCACGTGCGCGATCAGGGGCCTGGCGTGGATGAAACCAAGCTCTCCAGTATTTTCGACCCTTTTGTGCGGGTGAATTCCCCCCTGATGGGGAAAGGTTATGGGCTGGGGCTCGCTATCGTGCGTAAGGTGGTTCTTGCGCATCATGGCGAAGTCCGCGCCGTTAACCGGCCAGAAGGCGGTCTTGAGTTAACCCTGCGTTTACCGCGTTGGCAGCCGCATTAATGTTGTCACAGGCCATAAAAAAACGGCACCTTTGAGGGTGCCGTTTTTCTTTTTAGGTCTTAGTGCGGATTACTTCTTAATACGAATCACCGGCGTTTCACCCACGATGACCTGACCAGAAAGCTTAGTCAGCTCTTTGATCTCATCCATGTTGGAAATGACAACCGGTGTTAACGTTGATTTTGCTTTCTCTTCCAGCAGGGCCAGATCGAACTCGATAACCACGTCGCCTTTTTTAACCTTCTGACCTTCTTCAGCGATACGTTTAAAGCCTTCACCTTTCAGCTCAACGGTATCAATACCGAAATGAACGAAAAGCTCAATGCCATTATCTGATTCAATTGAAAAGGCGTGATTGGTTTCAAAAATCTTGCCGATAGTACCGTCAACCGGTGCAACCATTTTGTTGCCGCTGGGCTTGATCGCAATACCGTCACCCACGATTTTTTCTGCAAACACCACATCTGGTACGTCTTCAATGTTCACGATTTCGCCTGACAGAGGCGCTACGATATCAATTGTCCCAGCGCTATCTGTTTTTTCGCCAAAAAGTTTAGAAAACAAACCCATGATCTTCTCCTAAGCAGTAATTTGGGGCCAGCATCTCGTGGATCAGCAGAGCGTTTTTTCTTTAATGAACTTGTTAACCAGGTTCATCAAGTCTTCCGCCGTAGGTTGAGCCAGTGCCTGCTCTGCCAACGCCTTCGCATCTTCGAAATGTGTATTACGAATAATTTTCTTGATGCCAGGGATAGAAATGGCACTCATGCTGAATTCGTCCAGCCCCATTCCCAGTAACAGTAGTGTAGCACGTTCGTCACCTGCCAGCTCACCACACATGCCAGTCCATTTACCTTCAGCATGAGACGCATCAATAACTTGCTTGATGAGGTTCAATACTGACGGTGTCATTGGGTTATACAGGTGCGAAATCAAATCATTACCACGATCTACTGCAAGAGTATACTGCGTCAAATCGTTTGTCCCAATGCTAAAGAAGTCGACTTCTTTAGCCAGGTGACGGGCAATCACGGCAGAAGCGGGGGTTTCAACCATAATGCCGACTTCGATTGACTCATCAAACGCTTTGCCTTCTTCGCGTAACTGCCCTTTAAGCAGCTCCAGTTCCGCTTTCAGACTGCGTACTTCTTCGACCGAAATAATCATCGGGAACATGATACGCAGCTTACCGAAGGAGGAGGCACGCAGAATGGCGCGCAACTGAGCATGCAGGATCTCTTTACGATCCATCGCGATACGGATAGCACGCCAGCCCAGGAACGGGTTCTCTTCTTTTGGCAGGTTCATGTAAGGCAGGTCTTTGTCACCGCCGATGTCCATGGTACGCACGATAACGGCCTGCGATCCCATCGCTTCAGCAACGGCTTTATAGGCCTGGAACTGCTCTTCTTCAGTAGGCAGCGAATCGCGATCCATAAACAGGAACTCGGTGCGGTACAGACCAACACCTTCAGCGCCGTTACGTTCGGCACCGGCGATATCACGCACGGTTCCGATATTGGCGCAGACTTCGACCTGATGACCATCCAGCGTCACCGCCGGCAGGTCTTTCAGCTTGGCCAGTTCATGTTTTTCTGAATGATACTGATGCTGAACGGCTTTCAGCTCTTCCTGAACCGCTTCAGACGGGTTGATGTGAATCGCATTGTTCACGCCATCCAGAATAATGAAATCGCCGTTCTTGATCGTGGCGGTCACGTTACCGGTACCGACGATTGCCGGGATCTCTAACGAGCGAGCCATGATTGACGTGTGCGAAGTCCGACCGCCCAAATCGGTAATAAAGCCCAGCACCTTTTTCAGGTTCAGCTGTGCGGTTTCTGACGGCGTTAAATCTTTTGCCACCAGAATAGATTCGTCCTGGATTGCGCTCAGGTCGACAATGTGCAGACCTAAAATATTTTGCAGCAGGCGTTTGCCGATGTCGCGCACGTCCGCCGCGCGCTCTTTCAGGTATTCATCGTCCAGCTCTTCCAGGGCTTTAGCCTGGGCGTCAATCACTGAGTTCACAGCGGCATCGGCAGTAGCGTGATCTTTTTTGATCAGGTCGGTGATTTCCTGCTCCAGCTCTTCGTCTTCCAGCAACATGATGTGGCCTTCGAAGATCGCTGCTTTTTCTTCACCCAGGGTTTCGCTGGCTTTAATGCGAATGGCTTCCAGCTGCTCAGCCGCTTTGCCACGGCCCTGAAGAAAACGCTGAATTTCCTGCTCAACCTGATCATCTGAAATCTTTTTGCGGTTGATGACGATCTCGTCTTCTTTCAGCAGCAGAGCTTTGCCGAAAGCGATACCTGGTGATGCTAAAATGCCTGAAATCATAACCTTACCTTTTTATCACGATGGCTGACTGGACTCGTTGCATTGCCATAGTCGTGGGACACGTACTCTACGAAAGCAATAACGCGGACAGTTTGTCCGCGATCAAGATGTTGCACGCAATGGCGCAGAAGAGTCGTTTTAAAGCGGTGCAGAAAGGAGATTACTCCAGTTCCGCCATCAGCTTAACCAAATGCTCTACGGCTTTTTGCTCATCTTCACCTTCCGCAGAAAGTGTGACAACGGTGCCCTGGGTCAGACCCAAAGTCTGCAGCTTGAACAGGCTTTTAGCGCTGGCAGATTTACCATTGGAGGTGACAGTGATTTCTGACTGGAAGGCTTTAGCTTCTTTGACAAATTGCGCAGCAGGGCGAGTATGCAGTCCGTTTGGTGCGGTAATGGTAACTTCTTGCTGGAACATTCTATTTCCCCAACTTTTTCAGGATTAGTGTTATGGATCTAAAGTCTAGCCTGGAGCCGTAACTTTAGCCTGTGTAGGTGCGCGGGTATACATCTTACTGTCTGACAAATGCGCTTGAATGAGTCTTTCTTTCCCGCTGAGTGTCAAAAAGCGTTTTGAGCACGTCACCGGGTAATTATGCCGTGATTCGCCCTTTCACTAAATCTGAATATTGACTCAGCTTGATCCACTTCAAAGGAGGATTAATTTCAGGCTTCGAAATAATTGGCAGTCTAAATACCAGAGCCACGTTACTGAAATCAATCTGCCGCATGGTAAAAGTGAGATCTACACCACAAAAAAGCACCCATCTGGGTGCTTTTTAAGCATTTATCCGAAAGCGTTCCCGCTTACTGCAGTTCTTTCTCGGTAAAGAGATCGGCAAACAGGGCAGTACTCAGATAGCGCTCACCAGAAGAGGGAAGAATAACCACAATATTCTTGTTGGCATAGGCTTCGTCTTCCTGCAGCTTCAGCGCGGCGGCGACGGCAGCGCCAGAGGAAATACCTGCCAGAATACCTTCTTCTTCCATCAAACGACGTGCCGTAGAGATAGCGTCTTCGTTGGTGATCGCGACAGCCAGGTCAATCAGCGCCAGATCCAGGTTGCCCGGAATAAAGCCGGCCCCGATGCCCTGAATTTTGTGTGGGCCAGGTTTCAGCTCTTCGCCTGCCATTGCCTGAGCAATCACGGGAGAATCGGTTGGCTCGACCGCCACCGTGATCAACGATTTTTTACCCTTGGTGTTTTTGATGTAGCGGCTCACACCTGTCAGGGTGCCACCGGTGCCGACACCGGCAATAAACACATCCACTTCACCATCGGTGTCTTCCCAGATTTCCGGACCGGTGGTCTTTTCATGAATTTCCGGGTTAGCCGGGTTGCTGAACTGCTGCAGCAGCAAGAATTTATCCGGATTGCTGGCAACAATCTCTTCAGCTTTGCCGATTGCGCCTTTCATGCCTTTTGCGCCTTCGGTCAGCACCAGGTTCGCACCCAATGCTTTCAGCAGTTTACGACGCTCAACGGACATGGTGTCCGGCATGGTCAGCGTCAGCTTATAACCGCGTGCGGCAGCCACGTACGCCAGGGCAATCCCGGTGTTACCACTGGTCGGCTCAACCAGCTCAATGCCGGGCTTAAGAATACCGCGCTTTTCTGCGTCCCAAATCATATTGGCACCGATACGGCATTTCACACTAAAGCTTGGGTTACGGGACTCAACCTTGACAAGGATGCGGCCGTTACCGATGCGGTTCAGTCGAACCAGCGGCGTATGACCAATTGTTAAAGAGTTGTCTTCATAAATCTTGCTCATAGCCTGTCCTTAACTGTATGAATTATTGGGAACCCTCAGAGCATACCTGTTCTTCTTTCTGGCGGAAGGAAAGAAATCATATATCTATATGTCTCATGGCAATAAGACCTGCAAAAAATCGCATAAGGCTGGCTGATGAGTTTAGCCTGGGTTTGCGCGGGCAAGGCGCGTGCGATAGCGATCGACCCACATCGCCGTTGCGCCACAAACCGCCACCGGCATGATGGCAAGGTTAACTACAGGAATCATAGTAAACAGGCTGACCAGCGCCCCAAACTGCATATTCGCCGTCTTGTGCTGACGCAAGGCATGGCGCATTTGCTGAAAACCTACCTTATGGTTATCGAAAGGATAGTCGCAGTATTGAATGGACAGCATCCATGCGCTGAACATAAACCACAGCACCGGCGCGACAGTTTGCCCAAAGCCCGGAATAAAGTAGAGCAGCAGTAAGCCAAGCGCGCGGGGCAGGTAGTAGCCCAGCTTCTGTAATTCACGTTTCATGATACGCGGTATATCTTTGAGCATGCCGACCCAGCCGCTGTCGGGGAGCGGTTTGCCGGTCAGGCGCGCTTCCAGTTGTTCTGCCAGCAGGCCACAAAAGGGGGCAGCAATCAGATTGGCTACAGTGGAAAAGAAGTAGCTGAACACCAGCACGACGGAAATCACAGACAGCGGCCACAGTAAATAGCTCAGCCACTGCAGCCAGTCTGGCACATGGGACATTAACTGTGGTATCCACGTATCCAGCTGGTAAAAAAGCCACACGAAAGCGCCGCCCAGCAGAACGATATTGACCAGTAAAGGGATGATCACAAAGCGCCTGATGCCGGGTAATCTGACCAGCTTCCAGCCCTGGCTGAAGTAGTGCACACCGTTAAATGAGGATACCGAATTGTTTACAGCCATAGAGCCCATTCTCCTGAAGATGTTAAGGCGCGCCCACTATAACCTGGCTTTTTCTGCTGGCCAGGTGCCGTTTGGGTAAAAAAACAGCGAAAAAGCGTGGGTGGTCTATCTTATTTGTGAGAAAATACTGCACAGACTTGCACTTATCTGGCAGGGCAAATACAGTTAGAGAATAAAGTTTGCCGCGGTGGCAAGGTATTGGAACAACAGAGAATACAATGATGCAGGATTTGCGTCTGATATTAATCGTTGTTGGCGCGATCGCCATTATAGCGCTTCTTATTCACGGACTGTGGACCAGCCGTAAAGAGCGCTCTTCAGTGTTCCGCGATCGCCCGCACAAACGTTTGAAACAACGTGATGAACATGATGATGAGACTCTGACCGATGACGTAGCAGAAGGCGTCGGTGAAGTTCGTGTGCGCCACACGCGCGAACACCAGGAGCCTCATTTCAATGACACTCGCGTGCAGCCGGACGAGCCTGTCACAGCAGCGCGCGCGCGTCAGTCATCCACCGCCGGGCCTGACAGCGATCCGCTTTTTGCCCCAGCGCCAACGTCTGAACCTACGCCCCAGCAACGGCCCGCGCGCCAGCAGCCTACCTTTGTTGCCGCGCCTCCGGTACAGGCGGACCCTCTGCTGGATGCCGACCCGCTGGATGCGGTGCAGCCTAATCCGGTTTACCAGGCGGCACCTGAGCCTGAGCCAGAAGTGGTTAGCCCGCCGCAGCCTAAGCAGCCCGAGTCCCGACCGGCGACCAGCAGCAAACCGAAAGAAGCCGTGTTGGTTCTGCATGTTGCCGCCCATTCTGGTGGTCAACTTAATGGTGAAGCGCTGTTACAGGGCATTTTGCAGGCCGGCTTCCAGTATGGCGAAATGAACATCTTCCATCGCCATCTCAGTCCGGCCGGAAGTGGCCCGGTGCTGTTTAGCCTGGCTAACATGGTCAAACCCGGTTCATTTAATCCAGACGAAATGACCGACTTCACTACGCCTGGCGTGTCCATTTTCATGATGGTGCCGTCGTATGGTGATGCGAATCAGAATTTCAAACTGATGCTGCAGTCGGCACAGCGCATTGCGGACGATGTCGGTGGCGTGGTACTTGATGACGAGCGCCGCATGATGACGCCGCAGAAACTGGAAACCTACAAAGCGCGTATCCGCGATGTGGTTGAATCCAGAGACTGATCCGCACTTTTCCAATTTGTTATGATAAACCCCCGCCTGTCGGGGGTTTTTTATCTGATGGGGTTATATGAAATCCGTCCAGGAACACATCACCGAACTGCGCACTACGCTGCGCCATCATGAATACCTTTATCACGTAATGGATGCGCCGGACGTTCCCGATGCGGAATACGACCGTTTGATGCGTGAACTGCGTGAGCTTGAAGAACAACATCCCGATCTGATTACCCCGGATTCACCGACGCAACGCGTGGGTGCTGCTCCGCTGATGGTGTTTGAGCAGGTACGTCATGAAGTTCCCATGCTGTCACTGGATAATGCCTTTGATGAAGCCAGCTTCAGAGCGTTCAACAAACGCGTTCAGGATCGTCTGAAAAGCAGCGACGATCTGGTTTACTGCTGCGAACTCAAACTGGATGGCCTGGCCGTCAGCCTCTTGTACGAAGATGGACTGTTAACCCGTGCCGCCACACGCGGAGACGGAACGACCGGCGAGAATATCACCACCAATGTGCGGACGATTCGCGCCATTCCGCTGCGGCTCAAAGGCGAGAATATTCCCGCCCGCGTCGAAGTGCGCGGTGAAGTCTTTATGACCCAACGTGGTTTCGAAAAGCTGAACGCTGAAGCGCGCCGTACCGAGGGCAAAGTCTTTGCCAATCCGCGCAATGCGGCAGCGGGTTCCCTGCGCCAGCTTGATCCGCGAATCACCGCGAAACGGCCATTGACCTTCTTTTGCTACGGGTTAGGTCTGCTGGAAGGGGGCGAGATGCCGCGCAGCCACATGGCGCGTCTGCAACAGTTTAAAGCCTGGGGTTTGCCCGTCAGCGATCGTATTCGTCTGGCTCATAATGCCGATGAAGCTCTGGCGTTTTATCACGACGTTGAAGCCCAGCGTACAGCGCTGGGGTTTGATATTGATGGCGTGGTGATCAAAGTCGATTCTCAGGATTTGCAGGAAAAACTGGGCTTTGTGGCCCGCGCCCCCCGTTGGGCGGTGGCTTTCAAGTTCCCCGCTCAGGAGCAGATGACCGTGGTGCGTGATGTCGAATTCCAGGTCGGTCGCACAGGGGCGATTACGCCTGTCGCCCGACTGGAGCCGGTGCAGGTGGCAGGCGTCATGGTCAGCAATGCCACCTTGCATAATGCGGACGAGATTGAACGGCTTGATCTGCGTATCGGCGATAAGGTGGTTATTCGCCGTGCCGGTGACGTTATCCCTCAGGTGGTGAATGTCATCGCCAGCGAACGTCCTGAGGATGCCCGTGAAATCGTGTTTCCTGCCCACTGTCCGGTCTGCGGGTCTGATGTGGAGCGCATCGAAGGCGAAGCCGTGACGCGTTGTACCGGTGGGCTGATCTGTGGCGCGCAGCGCAAAGAAGCGCTGAAGCATTTTGTGTCGCGCCGTGCCATGGATGTGGATGGCATGGGCGATAAGATCATCGATCAACTGGTGGAAAAAGAGTATGTCAAAACGCCAGCGGATCTGTTCCGTTTAACCCGTGAAACCCTGACCGGTCTGGATCGCATGGGCGCGAAATCAGCGCAGAATGTGGTCGATGCGTTAGAGAAGGCCAAATCCACCACGCTGGCGCGCTTCCTGTATGCACTGGGGATTCGTGAAGTCGGAGAAGCCACAGCGGCTAATCTGGCCAACCACTTTGGTGAGTTGCAGAAGGTGATGGACGCCGATCTTGATGCGTTGATTGCGGTGCAGGATGTCGGCACCGTCGTTGCTAAGCATGTCCGCAACTTTATGGAAGAAGAGAGCAATCGGGAAGTCATCCGTCAGTTGGTTGAGGATATTGGCATTCACTGGCCGCAAGTGGTGGTGGTGAAAGCCGAAGAGATTGATAGTCCATTTGCAGGCAAAACCGTGGTGCTCACAGGTTCGCTGTCACAGATGAACCGGGACGATGCCAAGGCCCGCCTTACCGAACTCGGCGCGAAAGTGAGCGGGAGTGTATCCAGGAAAACCGATTTGCTTATCGCTGGCGAAGCTGCCGGTTCTAAGCTGGTGAAAGCGCAGGAGCTGGGCATTGAAGTGATTGATGAGGCTGAAATGATTCGGTTATTGGGGGCCTGAAATGGACAAACAGTATCTGGTTGAGATAGCCAATACGGCCATGCCCTTTGGCAAATATAAAGGCCGGATGCTGATTGATTTGCCTGAACCCTATTTGCTGTGGTTTGCCCGCAGTGGTGATTTTCCGTCAGGGCGTTTAGGTGAGCTGATGCAGCTGACGCTGACCATTAAAATTGAAGGGCTGGAAGGGCTGGTGAAGCCCTTAAAGCGCGGTGAATAAGTACGCTGCCTCGTGGGTATCAAGCCAACGAGGCAGCGTTTGGGTTACTTCTGCGATTCCACCGCCGCCGCTTTTACTTTTTTAGCCTGCATGTCGTTGGTTTTCTTATAGCGCCCGGCTATAAACGAACACACCATTAACTGAACCTGATGAAAGATCATCAAGGGCAAAACGATGATGCCGACCGCACTGGCGGGGAACAGAATGTTCGCCATGGGCACGCCGTTTGCCAGGCTCTTTTTAGAACCACAGAACAGAACAACGATCTCATCCGGGCGGCTGAAGCCGAACAGACGAGAGGCAAAGTAGTTAATCAGCAGTACGATCGTCAGCAGCAGTACGCATCCCGCCAAAATCCACAGCAGCGTATCAATGCCCACGCGTTTCCAGATGCCGTTGACCACGGCTTCACTGAAGGCGGAATAAACGACTAACAGAATGGAGGTTTGATCGGTAATCCCAATCAGACCACGGTGTCTTTCCACCCAGCCGCTAATCCAGCGACGCGACAGATGGCCCAGAACAAAAGGCACCAACAGCTGCAGCATGATTTTTCCCACCTGCTCCAGACCATCGCCCGGCCCGTTACTGTTGACGTCCATGACCAGATTCACCAGCAGCGGGGAGATAAATACGCCCAACAGGCTGGATGCCGATGCGCTACATACCGCAGCGGCAACGTTCCCGCCGGCCATCGAGGTAAAGGCAATCGCTGACTGCACGGTGGCAGGTAAGATACACAGATACAGGAAACCGGTATAAATCTCTGCGCCGACGTTCACCGGATGCCACCAGACAATTAGCATGCCGATAGCCGGGAACATCACAAACGTACTGCACATAATCCAGAGATGGAGACGCCAGTGGCTGCTACCGGCAATGATTTTTTCCCGCGATAGCTTGGCACCATGCATAAAGAAAAGCAGGGCAATCGCGGCGGTAGTGAGGTACTGGAAAACGTCAACGAAGCCGCCTCTGGCAGGAATAAAAGAGGCCAACAACACGGTGATGATAAGCTTTATCATCATTGGGTCTATACGTAAAAATCCCATCGTTACAATCCGGTTAAATTAAGTCTGTGAGGATTGTGCGCGATGCGGGTTTAGAAATAAAATTAATTTATTAGATTAATCTATGTGAGAAATCGATGAATTACACTTTGCGTCAGCTACGCACCTTTGTTGCCGTTGCCCACTATGGCGGCTTTAGCCAGGCCGGGCAGGCTATTGGCCTGAGCCAGTCAGCGGTGAGCCACAGTATAAAAGAGTTGGAAAATGAAATCGGCGTTCGCCTGCTGGACCGTACGACGCGCGAAGTGGTCCTGACCGAGGCCGGACAGCAGCTGGCATCGCGCATGGAAAGGCTGCTGGAAGAGATGAATACGACGCTGCTTGATATCCGCAGCTACGGCGAACAGCGCAGTGGGACGGTACGAATCGCGGCCAGCCAGACCATTTCTGCGCACCTGATGCCGCAATGTCTTGCCGCCAGCCAGCATAGCTATCCTGATATTAAGATCATTTTGCACGATCGCGTTCAGCAGTGGGTGTTAGAAAGTGTACGCAAGGCTGAAGTCGATTTTGGGATCGTCATCGGCCCGCTTAATGACACGGATTTTGACTGCTGTGCGATTCTGGACGAACCTTTTCTGCTGTTGTGCCGGGAAGACGATCCGCTTGCCGAGGTAGCACAGGCGCAGTGGTCTATGTTGGACGGCAGGACGATGGTGCTGCAGGATTACGCTTCAGGCAGCCGGATATTAATTGATGCGGCTTTACGCCAGCAGAACGTGAATATTCACGTGATCCAGGAAATCGGCCATCCCGCTACGCTCTTTCCCATGGTCGATGCGGGCATCGGGATCAGCATTTTACCGGCCCTGGCGTTACCGCTACCGGCAGGGCGCGCACTAACGGTACGGCGTCTCTATCCTGAGATCAATCGCACCCTGACATTAATTAAGCGTAAAAATCGCTCTTTAACGCCAGCGGCCGAAGCGATATGGCAGGAAGTGCGTCAGCAGGCAAGATTGCTGACGCAACAACGCGAATCCAGACCTGCGTTTTAAATATAAACGTCAAGTTGGTTGTTTTGCGTAGGGCGATTAACACCATCTGCAGGGGCAGTATTACCTTCTTTTTGCGCCTGCTTTGCTTCAGCTTTCTGTTGCTCTTTGCGTTGTAACTGCTGGATTTGCGCCTCTAAAACCTGGATTTGTGCCTTAATCGTATCTTGCTGCTTCTTTTTCTCCTCTGTGGTCATCGTCTTATCGTCGCCCAAACTTTTCAGTTGGTCGTTGAGACGAGAAATCTGCTTATTCAGGCTGGCGATTTGTGATGCGGTATCACTTGAATTGACCGTGTCTGATGAACTGCCGCTTCCGATACTCGGTGTGCTGGTTAATATAGTTGTCATGAGGCTCTCCTTACAATTAGACGTTTTAGGTTATCGGACGTTAACAGGAAAAGCTTAATGTCTCTGAGTGTTAAATATGTGAAAAGATTCTTACATTCTTACGTGAGGTTAAGGCGGGCAGGGAAGAGAAGCGGTGACGAGCAGGTAAGATGGACCCGACTGTCATCTGAGCACATAAAAGAAAAAGGGCCGCCAGGGCTTTATGTGGAGAGGGAAGTTGGACAGGGTTTCTCCCGTCCGGGCCTCGCCCTTCGGGTGATGCTGGCGCATCAGCCTGAACCGCTTTGCGATTCAGTCGAACCTGCGGCAGGTTCTCATCCCGCACGTCAGACATCGGAGCGCAGAAACGAAAAAAGCGCCTGAAGGCGCTTTTTTCTGAATTTGGTGGGTCGTGCAGGATTGCCTCGGCCCGGTGGGGCCTCGCCCTGCAGGTGATGCTGGCGCATCAGCCTGAACCGCTTTGCGATTCAGTCGAACCTGCGGCAGGTTCTCATCCTGCACGTCAGACATCGGAGCGCAGAAACGAAAAAAGCGCCTGAAGGCGCTTTTTTCTGAATTTGGTGGGTCGTGCAGGATTGCCTCGGCCCGGTGGGGCCTCGCCCTTCGGGTGATGCTGGCGCATCAGCCTGAACCGCTTTGCGATTCAGTCGAACCTGCCAGCAGGTTCTCATCCCGCACGTCAGGCATCGGAGCGCAGAAACGAAAAAAGCGCCTGAAGGCGCTTTTTCTAAATTTGGTGGGTCGTGCAGGATTGCCTCGGCCCGGTGGGCCTCGCCCTTCGGGTGATGCTGGCGCATCAGCCTGAACCGCTTTGCGATTCAGTCGAACCTGCAGCAGGTTCTCATCCTGCACGTCAGGCATCGGAGCGCAGAAACGAAAAAAGCGCCTGAAGGCGCTTTTTTCTGAATTTGGTGGGTCGTGCAGGATTCGAACCTGCGACCAATTGATTAAAAGTCAACTGCTCTACCAACTGAGCTAACGACCCGAAGTGGTGGGTGATGACGGGTTCGAACCGCCGACCCCCTCCTTGTAAGGGAGATGCTCTACCAACTGAGCTAATCACCCACTTCGTACTTCAGTACTACTAACAGGCAAGATATGGTGGGTGATGACGGGTTCGAACCGCCGACCCCCTCCTTGTAAGGGAGATGCTCTACCAACTGAGCTAATCACCCATATCTTCATACCTGTTCACTGCGGGCCACGCTGTTAAGAGTGGTGGGTGATGACGGGTTCGAACCGCCGACCCCCTCCTTGTAAGGGAGATGCTCTACCAACTGAGCTAATCACCCCCGCTGTGTGGAGTCGCATTATAGGGATAGTTGATTTTGAGTCAACGCTTTTTAAAACATAATTGTGCGTTCGGTTTAATTTTAAACATCCCGTAGCGATTTTATCCAATGTGCTGGTTTTCTTAGCAGAAATATAGGGTTTGCTGGCGCTCAGCTGCCTTGCATGCATTGAGGATTCATCATCAGATGCTAGAATATGCGCACTCTTTTCGCGTCTAACCTGTTTTTTGTCATCCAGACAACGAACCTGCGCATTTAAGGCAATACTGAATGAAAATCAAAACTCGCTTCGCGCCAAGCCCCACCGGCTTCTTACATGTAGGTGGCGCGCGTACCGCCCTCTACTCATGGCTCTTTGCCCGTCATCATCAGGGCGAGTTTGTGCTGCGCATTGAAGATACCGATCTTGAGCGTTCTACACCGGAAGCCATTGAAGCCATTATGGATGGGATGAACTGGCTGAGCCTGGATTGGGATGAAGGTCCTTATTACCAGACTAAACGTTTCGATCGCTATAACGCCGTTATTGATGAAATGCAGGAAGCGGGTACGGCTTATAAATGTTACTGCTCCAGAGAGCGTCTGGAAACGCTGCGTGAAACGCAAATGGCTAACGGTGAAAAACCGCGTTACGACGGCCGTTGCCGCGACAGCCATGAACATCATGCTGATGATGAACCGCATGTGGTGCGCTTCCGTAATCCACAAGAGGGATCGGTTATTTTTGATGACCAGATTCGTGGCCCGATTGAGTTCAGCAATCAGGAGCTTGACGATCTGATCATCCGTCGCACCGATGGCTCACCGACGTATAACTTCTGCGTCGTGGTCGACGACTGGGATATGGGCATTACCCATGTTGTACGTGGTGAAGATCACATCAACAACACCCCGCGCCAGATCAATATTCTCAAGGCTATCGGTGCACAGGTACCGGTTTATGCCCACGTTTCTATGATCCTGGGCGACGACGGTAAAAAACTGTCTAAGCGACATGGTGCGGTAGGCGTCATGCAATACCGTGATGACGGCTATCTGCCAGAAGCCTTGCTTAACTATTTAGTCCGTCTGGGCTGGTCTCATGGCGATCAGGAAATCTTCTCTGTCAAAGAAATGACAGCGCTGTTTAGCCTGGACGCGGTCAGTAAGTCCGCCAGCGCCTTTAATACCGAAAAGCTGCAGTGGTTAAATCATCACTACATCAACGCGCTGCCGCCAGAGTATGTGGCAACACATCTGCAATGGCACATCGAACAGCAGAATATTGATACCCGCACTGGCCCGGAGCTGGCGAAGCTGGTGACCTTGCTCGGTGAGCGCTGTAAGACGCTGAAAGAGATGGCGGCGTCCTGCCATTATTTTTATCAGGACTTTTCAGAATTCGATGCCGATGCCGCGAAAAAGCATCTGCGTCCGGTTGCACGTCAACCGCTGGAAGTGGTTCGCGATAAGCTGGCTGCATTGACTGACTGGAATGCCGAAACCGTGCATCAGGCGATTCAGCAGAGCGCGGATGAGCTGGGCGTAGGCATGGGTAAAGTGGGAATGCCACTGCGCGTTGCCGTGACCGGCGCAGGTCAGTCCCCAGGACTGGATGTCACGGTGGAAGCGATTGGTCGCACCCGCAGTGTCGCGCGTATTGAAAAAGCGCTGGCCTTTATTGCCGAGCGCGAAGCACAGAACTAATAAAAAAAACCGGAAGCATTACGCTTCCGGTTTCTTACTCTTCACTAATCCCCAGACGACCGAGTACACCTTTAATCCCTTCCCGCAGAATCAACGCCGTAAGCTGATCTTGTTCATTCTGACTCATTTGCTGGACAGAGCTTATCAATAACGCAGGTAAAGAATTCGCTGGAGGCGTGTAATTTGCCGTGGGTTCATTAAGATTGCGCGTCGACTGAATGAAACTTTTCACGCGTTCATCAATATGAATCAGTCTTGCTTTTCCGCCCTGAACACCCGGCTTTGGCGTGGTCGTCCAGTTCTCGCGTTTGATCCATTTGTTCACCGTCTGCCGACTGTAGCCCGTTTCGATTGCCAGTTCTTCCGGAGTTAGCCATTCCTTTTTCACGATGCTGTCCCTGTTAAATACATTAGCCATACATATTACAGCAAATCGTAACGCGTGAAAGTAACTGGAAACGAAATTGCCTTTTGTCTCTCAACAAAAGGCAAAGAAAGTTTATTGCGCGGTGCGTGGCTGCTCGGCAGCGGGGCGGAAAGCGAGGAAGTAAGCCAGACCAACGAAGACGGCACCGCCAACGGCGTTACCTAAGAATACCGCCACGAAATTGGGGAAATATTCAGCCCAGCTCATCTGTCCGGCGAAAATCGCAGCAGGGATGATGAACATATTCGCGACAACGTGCTGGAAGCCGATGGCGACGAACGCCATAACCGGGAACCACATAGCGAAAATTTTGCCTACCACGTCTTTACTGGCGAATGCCAGCCACACGGCAAGACATACCAGCCAGTTACAGCCGATGCCAGAGATAAAGGCGTGCAGGAAATCGGCATGAACTTTTGCATTAGCAATAGCCAATGTCTTTTTCAGGTAGTCGCCTTCGGTCATGGCCAGCATATGCCCAAAGAACCAGGCGATAGCGATGCTGCCAAGGAAGTTAGCAATGGTTACCCAGAACCAGTTACGCAATACGCTGTAGCCACTCACGCGGCGTGCAAACCAGGCAACAGGCAACGTCATCATATTGCCGGTTAACAGCTCGCCACCGGCCAGAATGGTCAGGATTAAACCGACCGGGAACACCGCAGCACCTAAAAAGCCGCCAAATGAACCCCAGTCCGCTGGGAGTGAGTTGATAACGTGGACATCCAGCAAGAAGCCTGTAGCGATGAAGGCACCTGCCATGAAGCCAAGAATAATTAAGGAACTAATGGAGGCATGGCTTTTTGCCACGCCAGCCTGAATCGCCAGTTGGGCGATCTCTTTGGGTGTATGCAGCGACATATATTCTCTATTGATTTTAGTATTGGAGCGAAAACGCCTGGTTGAAGAACGGTGCGCTGGAGAAAACCATGCAGCCGTATTACATAGCGGGCTAAGTTTTACACGACATTACAGGGAAGACAAGATAATTCCTATAACATATTTAACCGCGTATTAACCTAGCAGCCGATAAAAAATTACTCATCAAACCCAGGCTCCTTTCATGATGTTAACAAGGGCAAGAGAGAAACAAACGCCCGTCATCACGCTGAGTTTGCCGTCTTTTTCAGCGATCAAACACAGAATGTGATTTTGCCGTTGACACTCCATGGGGGGTTTCATATTATGCCGTCCGTCGCTTAACACGACGGTTTTTTCGGTACGGGGCTATAGCTCAGCTGGGAGAGCGCTTGCATGGCATGCAAGAGGTCAGCGGTTCGATCCCGCTTAGCTCCACCAAACTTCTTCCCAAAAGTTTGGCACTGAAAAAACGATTTCCAGATGTGGGGGTATAGCTCAGCTGGGAGAGCGCTTGCATGGCATGCAAGAGGTCAGCGGTTCGATCCCGCTTATCTCCACCAAATCTCTGGCTTTTCAGCCATTATCATTTTGTTCCTAGCGCTTGCTTATAAGCGCATCTGTTATACATATCCCGCTTATCGCCTCCTGACATCTTTCAACTGCACTGCGTTGCATTCTCACTCCACTTAACGCCTGGATTCCGCCCCCGTTCAACCTAATCGCTGCAACAGCCATCGACTGAAATCATTAAGGCGTGAAGTAAATTCCGCAACAGTTGCCTGTGGCGTCTTGCTCTCTGCTAAAAAGAAGGCGATCGCGTCTTCACGTTCCGGATAAAGCGCAACGAATCGCACAACATGATCCTCCAGGCTGCGTGGCCAGTCGATATCGTTATCTGTGCGTAACATATTGGTTGAGCGAATCAGTTTTCTGGCCGCCGCGCGCTGGTATTGCTTCTGCTCACGAGCCTGGCTGGTGCGGGATAATAACGTGGCATAGCCACTCAATACCGCTGCGACATCACCGTTTATTGCCCGTGCCAACGCGCGGGACGGGCGGAAACGTTCAAAGTACACAGAGAGATCCTGGCCATAGAGACAGCGGCAGTGGTGCTTTAACCAGTAGCCCCAGGAAAGGCGGTTTTCCGGCGCGAGTGCCTCATTGACCGTGCCGATATCAAAATCGACTTTACTCACCACAGGATGCTCTTCCGCCAGCGCCTGTTTTAACGCTGACAGTCTCTCTTGCGAGCGGATGGCTGAAGAGTAAACACAGATCTAAATCCGATCTGCACTTGACGGCGTTTCCGCACGCCACGCTACCGTAAAGATAAATGCTGTGCAGGCCACCCCGATAGTCAGCGCTCAAACGGGCCACGGCTGCGTTGACGACAGCCTGAAACGCCGGCTGAACGTCAGCTGTCGGCAGCGTGGGGATGTAGCCGTCGGGGTCCAGGCTCATCATGGCTCCTGTCAAACAAACATAACCGGTGGAAAGAGGGGATTCGCTCTGGATTATAATCGGGGCGCGCTCCCACTAGTCGGGCAGTATTGATGAGTGTGGTAAGCGCGATCAAGCGTTGTGTCTGAACACATGCCAGCGGGCAGACGCAAACAGGCGGGATAAAGACAAAAAAGGCGAGTCATTTGACTCGCCTTAATGTTTTGCAGAGCGTTAACTCAGAATGCCAGTACCAGGCCTGCAATCGCCGCAGACAGCACGCTGACCAGGGTTGAGCCGTACAGCAGTTTCAAACCAAAGCGTGAAACCACGTTACCTTGCTCTTCGTTCAGGCCCTTGATCGCACCGGCAACGATACCGATAGACGAGAAGTTAGCGAACGAGACCAGGAACACCGACAGGATGCCTTCTGCATTGGGTGACAGCTGACCGGCAACTTTCTGCAGATCCATCATAGCCACAAACTCATTGGAAACCAGTTTCGTTGCCATGATGCTGCCAACCTGCAGCGCTTCGCCAGACGGCACGCCCATTACCCAGGCAAACGGATAGAAGACATAACCCAGCACGCCCTGGAAGGTGACACCGAAAATGAAGTCAAACAGCGCGTTCAGGCCGGAAATCAGTGCGATAAAACCAATCAGCATGGCCGCAACGATAATGGCGACGCGGAAACCAGCAAGAATGTATTCGCCCAGCATCTCAAAGAAGCTCTGACCCTGATGCAGGTCCTGCAACTGCAGATCTTCTTCGCTGTCTACGCGGTAAGGGTTAATGAGCGACAGCACAATAAAGGTACTGAACATATTCAGCACCAGCGCCGCGACCACATACTTAGGCTGCAGCATGGTCATGTAAGCACCCACGATAGACATAGAAACCGTCGACATCGCGGTTGCCGCCATGGTGTACATACGACGTTGTGACATCTTGCCCAGGATATCTTTGTACGCGATAAAGTTCTCAGACTGTCCCAAAATCAGAGAGCTTACGGCGTTAAACGATTCCAGTTTGCCCATTCCGTTAATCTTGGACAACACAGTACCGATACCGCGAATCACCCATGGCAGGATGCGGAAGTGCTGGAGAATACCGATCAGCGCCGAGATGAACACAATGGGGCACAGCACGTTCAGGAAGAAGAAGGCGAGGCCTTTATCATTCATGTTGCCGAAGACGAAATTAGTGCCCTGAGCCGCATATTTCAGAAGATGATCGAAGAAACCGGCAAATCCTTTGACGAAGCCCAGACCGGCTTCCGAGTTCAGGAAGAACCATGCCAGAATGATTTCGATGACCAGAAGCTGTACGATGTAGCGAATTCGAATACTTTTTCTGTCGTGGCTGACCAGCAAGGCCAGCACACCGACAACCACTAGTGCTAAAAGAAACTGCAAAATATGGGACATGATTGCTCCAAATTTGAGGAGGATTGTATTTTGCTGCGTATTCTATGTAACGGCTTACCGAAAAACGAGATCTCTACCACAATATAAGTATTCAATATCGCCAAATTTCTCAGAAAACTCTCACCGATCACGCCCTGTAACCAAATTGTTCACATCATATTCACTTAAATCTATTGTCTGTAATTTACACAACACGTAGAGTGACGGAATTGCGCCTTAAGTTGTAGGGTTTTTACATACCCAGGGTATAGCAAAGGCTATACTTCATAGCACTATCTATTACAGCGATTACCAAAACCAAATTTCACTTGCGCCTGCGTCGCCTTAAGCTGCACAGGTAAAACAAAGACAGGGTAGCCACTATGTTTGAAAGCCGTGCCGCCGAGCGCGCCGCTCGCGGAGCCAGAAAAGTCAAACTCGCCCTGTTGGGGCCTGCTTTTATCGCCGCTATCGGCTATATCGATCCGGGTAACTTTGCGACCAATATTCAGGCCGGTGCCGCTTACGGTTATCAACTGCTGTGGGTGGTGGTATGGGCCAACATCATGGCCATGCTTATTCAGTTAATGTCAGCAAAGCTGGGCATCGCAACGGGTAAAAACCTGGCTGAACATATCCGCGATCGTTTTCCCCGTCCGGCGGTATGGTTCTATTGGGTGCAGGCAGAAATCATTGCCATGGCGACCGATCTGGCAGAGTTCATCGGTGCAGCCCTGGGATTCAAACTGCTATTGGGGATATCTCTGATGCAGGGCGCCGTGCTGACCGGCGTGGCCACCGTGCTAATTTTGATGCTGCAAAATCGTGGGCAAAAACCGCTGGAGCTGGTGATTGGCGGGCTACTGCTGTTTGTGGCGGCGGCTTATATTGTGGAGCTGTTTTTCTCACAGCCAAAAGTGAGTGAACTGGTTAAAGGCATGGCGCTGCCGTCACTGCCCAATACCGACGCGGTCTTTCTTGCCGCCGGCGTACTGGGAGCCACCATTATGCCGCACGTGATTTATCTGCATTCCGCCTTAACCCAGGGGAAAAGCGATGACAGTCAGGCTCAGCGCTATTCCTCAACCAAACTGGATGTCGCCATTGCCATGACCATTGCGGGGTTTGTCAACCTGGCGATGATGGCCACGGCCGCTGCCGCCTTCCATTTTAGCGGCCACAGTGGGATTGCCGAACTCGATCAGGCTTACACCACGTTACAGCCTCTGCTGGGGCACGCTGCCGCAACGGTATTTGGCCTAAGCCTGGTCGCGGCGGGGCTGTCTTCAACCGTGGTCGGCACCCTGGCCGGCCAGGTGGTTATGCAAGGGTTTATTAAATTCTATATTCCACTGTGGGTACGACGTGCAGTGACCATGGTGCCCTCGTTTCTCGTGATCTGGGCGGGCTGGGACCCGACGCGCGTGTTAGTCATGAGTCAGGTGCTGCTCAGCTTCGGTATCGCACTGGCACTCATTCCGCTGCTGGCGTTTACCGGCAACCGCGAGCTGATGGGCGATGCGTTGGTCAATTCACGGCTGATGCAAAATACGGGGCGCGTCATCGTGGTGCTGGTGGTGAGTCTTAACGCTTATCTGTTAATCGGTCAGGCAATGGGAATGTAACGCGTCTGCCTGATAAACGGTCAGGCAGGCGTCTGTTTTCGATGTGAATGATATTGTCTTGAGGTTTATCCGCATTGGTTTATATTTTCTTCTGTCTTGATGATTCAGGAGCAGAATGATGCGGAAGCCGGATTATCCTTCAGAAGACCACGCAAAATGGGCCGCGGTCGACGACTATTTTTCTCAGTTACTCCTCCCTACCGATCGCCTTGCTCAAGCCGCGCTGGTTGCCAACAGTCAGGCGGGGCTGCCTGCCCACGACGTTTCTGCCCTGCAAGGCAACATGCTTGCACTGTTTATAAAAATGCTAAACGCAGCACGCGTACTGGAAATCGGCACGCTTGGGGGTTACAGCACCATCCTGATGGCGCAGGCGCTGGGCGAAGAAGGGAAAATCACCACCCTTGAAGCCGACGCCCATCATGCGCAGGTTGCCAGTGATAACATCCGCAATGCCGGGTTGTCTGGACGCGTCGATCTGCGCATCGGTGCGGCGCTGGATTTACTGCCTCACCTGCAGGGACCCTTTGATCTCATCTTTATCGACGCGGATAAGAAAAATAATCCCGCTTACCTGAATTGGGCATTAGCCCTGGCTCGTCCTGGCAGCGTGATTATCGCCGACAACGTTGTGCGCGGCGGGGCGGTAACCGATGCCGATTCCGCAGACATCAACGTGCAGGGGGTACGTGCGTTTTTCGAGCTGCTTTCCAGCGATGCCCGTCTGGAGGCCACAGCAATTCAAACCGTAGGTGAAAAGGGCTGGGATGGGTTTGTTATGGCAAGAGTGAAACACCTCTAGCGCTATCGCCTCAGGTGATCTGCCGACGCGTGGGCCGACAGAGGCGCTTTAGCGATAGCGTTCCGGGTAACGATGGTGCGCGCGGCGTTCGTGGTGCCAGTGGCGTCGTTCATGCTCCCAACGACGTTGCCGGTCGCGCGCGTGCCACTGGCGTTCGCGTTCCCACTGCTGATGACGTCGCCACGCTTCGTGTCGCCACCAGCGACGCTCTTTATACGCATAGCGATCGTTAAACCAGCGCGGCTCGCGCCAGCGGTTGCCGTCCCAGTAATAGCCGCGGCGGTCGCGATCGCCCAGATGAAGCGATACGCCCGGCGCAAGATTAATTGATGACCCTGAGGCCTGAACGGTGTGCATTGCCAGCGGCGTTAACATGGCTACAAAGGCAGCCAGTAAAATTCCACGTATCATGATTTTCTCCTGACGGCAGCGTGTCTCCGCTGCTGGTTCGCTATTCTGTCGATATTGCGTCTGAGAAACCTGTGGAAACCGTCTGAAAAACCGCGAAAAATCAGGGTTTAAGAGTATTCCGGGATGGCCGCCCGGCGAAGCAGGCGGCGCATGTTACTGCAGGGCAGACTCAATGGCGGCAAGCTCGTCATCCGTGAGAGGAGCCTGATTCAGCATCTGTACTGCATCATCGATTTGTGCCGTTTTACTGGCCCCAATCAATACTGATGTAATGCGTGGATCACGTAACACCCAGGTTAACGCCATCTGCGCCAGCTTCTGGCCGCGCTGTTGAGCAATGGCGTTTAGCTTGCGGACTTTTTCCATTTTTTCATCAGTAAGCTGATTTTCGTTGAGGAACTTGCTGCCGCTGGCAACGCGTGAATCCTGTGGAATACCCTGTAGATAGCGATCGGTCAGGACACCGCCTGCCAGGGGTGAGAACGCGATACAACCTGCACCATGTTCATCCAGTGTCTGAAGTAATCCCTGCTCTGGCGTGCGTTCAAATAACGAATAGCGAGGCTGATGGATCAGGCAAGGCGTACCCAGATCGCGCAGAATCGCCATCGCTTCAGCCGCCCGTTGCGCGGGATAGTTTGAAATCGCGGCATACAGCGCCTTTCCCTGGCGTACGACATGATCCAGCGCGCGCATGGTTTCTTCCAGCGGCGTCTCCGGATCGGGACGGTGGTGATAAAAGATATCAACGTATTCCAGTCCCATTCGGCGCAGACTCTGATCCAGGCTGGCCACCAGATATTTGCGCGAACCCCAGTCACCATACGGGCCTTCCCACATGGTGTAACCGGCTTTCGTCGAAATAAGCAATTCGTCGCGGTGTGCCTGAAAATCTTCACGCATGATACGACCAAAGTTCGTTTCAGCTGAGCCAGGAGGCGGGCCGTAGTTATTCGCCAGATCGAAATGCGTGATACCACAGTCGAATGCGTGGCGCAATAGCTGGCGGCTGACATCCAACTGTGTGCTGTCACCAAAGTTATGCCACAGGCCCAGTGAAATCGCAGGAAGTTTCAGGCCACTGCGGCCACTGCGACGCCACTGCATATGCTGATATCGGTCCGGATGAGGGAAAGCTGTCATATAAGGGTCCTGAGTGAAAACGAATAAATGTGCCAAAACCGGAGGAGTGTATACGCTTACACTCAGTATTAATCCGCGTGAAGTCGCATATTCACGGAATAATACACGGTCGTAACGCGGGCTTGCCATGCAATAGATTGGCTAAATCTGCAGCCGTTCTCGCCAAATTTACGCCATGTCAGATACTTATCAGAACAATCCCCTAAAAGGAACGCGCTATGTCCGATTTTACGGTTGGTGATTATCTGTTGGCTCGCTTGCAGGAGTGCAGTGTCAGGCATTTATTTGGTGTGCCGGGCGACTACAATCTGCAGTTTCTCGACCGTGTTATTGCCCATCCGGACATTAGCTGGGTGGGATGCGCTAACGAACTGAATGCGGCCTATGCAGCCGATGGCTATGCGCGTTGCTCCGGCGTAGCGGCGTTGCTGACCACGTTTGGCGTGGGTGAACTCAGCGCGATTAACGGTCTGGCGGGCAGCTTTGCCGAGTATGTGCCCGTTATCCACATTGTGGGCGCGCCTTCGAGTCAGGCGATGCAGCAGGGGGATTGTGTGCATCACACGCTGGGAGACGGCGACTTTGGTCACTTCATCCGCGTGGCGCAGGAGGTGAGCGCTGCCACGGCACAGCTTACGGCCGACAATGCCACGGCTGAAATTGACCGGGTCATCCTGGCCGCGCTTCAGCAGCACCGTCCTGGCTATTTAATGCTGCCGGTGGATGTGGCCCAGCGGCAAACCTCAGCGCCTGAGCAGCCGCTAATGCGCCCTACCGCTTCACCTCATGAGGTGCGCATCGCGTTTCAGCAGGCGGCAGAGCGGTTGCTGGCACCTGCGAAGCGTGTATCGCTGCTCGCCGATTTTCTGGCGCAGCGCTGGCAGCAGCAACCGGCACTGGCAGCCTTGCGGGCGGGACGCGCGTTTCCCTGTGCCACCTTGTTGATGGGCAAAGGTGTGCTGGATGAACAGCAACCGGGTTTTGTCGGCACCTATGCGGGAGAAGGCAGTGAAGGTGACGTGCGCCAGCAAATTGAAAACGCGGATGTGACGATTTGCGCTGGCGTACGCTTTACCGACACGATTACGGCCGGTTTTACCCAACAATTCAGCCCGTCCCGGCTTATTGATATCCAGCCGCACAGCGCCAGCGTGGGCGGGCAAACGTTCGCGCCCCTGACGATGGCGGATGCGCTAAGCGCGTTACTGCCTGTATTTGAACGTCATGGTGCAGCCTGGCAGGCCGCCTGTCCGCCGTCGCCCCCAGAGCCGGTTCCGGAGGCAGCCATCATCAGCCAGTCTGCTTTTTGGCAGGCGATGCAGGCGTTCCTGCAGCCGGGTGATATTATTCTGGCCGATCAGGGGACGGCGGCTTTTGGTGCCGCGTCGCTGCGGTTGCCCGTCGGTGCGCAGCTTTTGGTACAGCCGCTCTGGGGCTCTATCGGCTATACTTTACCCGCCGCGTTCGGTGCGCAAACTGCCCAGCCTGCTCAGCGCGTTATCCTGATTATTGGCGACGGTTCGGCCCAGTTGACCATTCAGGAGTTAGGTTCCATGCTGCGGGATCAACAGCATCCCATTATTTTTCTCCTCAATAATGAAGGCTATACTGTAGAGCGGGCGATTCATGGTGCCGCTCAACGTTATAATGATATCGCGCAATGGAACTGGACAGCGCTGCCGCAGGCAATGAGTTTGCAATGCCAGGCGCAGAGCTGGCGCATCAGTGAAACCGTGCAGTTGCAGGCACTGATGACGCTACTTAAACAACAGCACAGGCTGTCGTTTATTGAAGTGGTGATGCAAAAAGATGACCTGCCGCCGTTACTGCGTAAAGTCTCAGCCTGCCTGAGCCAGCGCAACGGCGGTTGAGATTCGGAAAGTTGCCTCTGTGCACGCCAGACTAACGCGGTTAGGCTGTTGCACACACGAGTCAGACGCTCACCCATAGCTTCGGTGAGCGTTGTTGTTTTATCGGCAGGATTTTATAGTGTCCTCCAACTCTTTAAGACCCCCAAGCGGAGCACCAGAAGAATGACAACTTATGCCTTGGTCGGCGATGTCGGCGGCACCAACGCCCGCCTCGCTTTGTGTGAGGTGGAAAGCGGCAGCATCTCCCAGGCCAAAACATTCGCAACATCAGACTACGACAGCCTCGAAGCCGTCATCCGCCACTATCTTGATGAACAAAAGCAGGATATCAAAGACGGTTGTATCGCCATTGCCTGCCCGATTACCGATGACTGGGTTGAAATGACCAACCATGACTGGGCTTTTTCCACCAAAAAGCTCAAAGAGAACATCGGTTTTGAACACCTGGAAATTATTAACGACTTCACCGCGGTGTCCATGGCCATTCCCATGCTGGGCGCAGAACATGTGATCCAGTTTGGTGGCAAAGAGCCGGTTAAAGACAAGCCAGTGGCCATTTACGGCGCGGGGACTGGACTGGGCGTCAGTCATCTGGTGCATGTTGATAAGCGCTGGGTCAGCCTGCCTGGTGAGGGTGGCCACGTTGACTTTGCGGCCAACAGCGAAGAAGAAGATCAAATCCTGGAAGTGTTGCGGGAAGAATTGGGCCATGTGTCAGCCGAGCGCGTGCTGTCAGGCGCGGGTCTGGTCAATCTCTATCGGGCGATTGTGAAAGTGGATCAACGCGTTCCCGAGAATCTGAAGCCGAAAGAGGTGAGTGAGCGTGCGCTTGCGGACAGCTGTACAGATTGTCGTCGTGCGCTGTCGCTGTTCTGCGTCATCATGGGGCGTTTTGGCGGTAATCTGGCGCTGAACCTCGGCACCTTTGGTGGCGTGTACATCGCAGGCGGCATTGTGCCGCGCTTCCTGGAATTCTTTAAATCCTCGGGTTTCCGTGCGGCATTTGAAGACAAAGGGCGTTTTCGCGATTACGTTGCCGATATTCCGGTCTATATGATCACCCACGATCAGCCAGGCTTGTTAGGTGCAGGTGCACACCTGCGTCAAACCCTGGGCCGTATTCTCTGATAACCGCCATTGCCCTTCCCCAACGGGAAGGGTTCTCTCCGTCCTGTGGTTTCCCTACAAACGCATGAGCAGCCTGAAGGTTTTTACCTTGCTACGGCTGACGGGCACCTGAAAGTCCTTGTCCCTTAATTTGAGCAGATAGGTATTATTGAACCAGGGTTCAATCTCTCTGATCTTATTCAGATTAACGCAGTACGAGCGGTGACAACGAAAGAATTGCTGCTCGGGCAGGCGTGAGCAAAATTCGCTGATATTCATCGACATGACATAGTCTTCACGGCGGGTATACACAAAGGTTAACTTCTCATGAGCCTCGACGTAGTAAATATCATTCACGTCGGTCACGATGATGCGATCGTCTTTGGTCAGGTTAACCGTAAGGGGGTTTTGCGCGCTCGGTGCCTGGGTAATGGTGTGCTGCTGTTGCCAGCTGGCTTCCAGCTTGTTGAGCATCGTGATAATACGTGACTCATGATAGGGCTTCAGGATGTAGTCAAACGCCTCCAGCTCAAAGGCCTCTACCGCATGTTCTTTCCAGGCGGTAATAAAAACAATCAGAGGCTTATGCACAAACTGATGAATATTCTGCGCCAGTAACATGCCATCCAGCGACGGAATATTAATATCAAGAAATATCACATCCACCCGGTGCTGCTGCAGGTATTTCAGCACGTCGAGTCCGTCATCAAAGCAGGCTTCAATCTCAATGTTGCTGTGCTGCTGAATCATCCAGCTCAGCTCTTGCTGGGCAAGGAACTCATCCTCTACGATGATGGCTTTCATGCAAGATTTCCCACCAGTGGCTGTCCGGTTTTGCTCAGGGTAAAGGCGATTTCTGTCCCGGGTTGATGACGCACGATATGCAGTCCCTGGCCCGACAGCAATTTAACCCGGTGATGCACGTTTAACAGGCCGATTTTATTGCCCGGCATTTCGTTGCGTGCAACTCTGTCAATGACCTCATCGCTGATGCCTTGCCCGGTGTCCCGCACCGCAATGCGCACCCGGTCGCCCAAATCGCGCACGCTCAATGTCACCACACCTTTGCCTTTGCAGGGCTGAATGCCGTGCACAATGGCGTTTTCGACTAAGGGCTGAATAAGCAGGCTGGGCAAAGAAAAATGCAAATCCTCATCCACGTCGTAAATCATCGTGAGCTTATCGCCAAAGCGGGCCTGCTCAATGGCGATGTAATCCTTTACCTGCCACAGCTCTTTTTTGATATCGATAAGCTCATCGTCGTTCAGTTCGAGGTTGTAGCGCAGATAACGCGATAAATTGATGACTAACTGACGCGCCGTATCTGGATTGAGCCGGATAGAAGACGATATCGCATTGAGCGCATTAAACAGGAAATGCGGATTTATTTTGCTCTGGAGCGCGCGGAGTTCCGCTTTATTGGCCATTTCACGCAGCTGCTCGGTGCGGGAGACTTCAAGCTGGGTCGAGATAATCTGCGACAGGCCAACGGCCATCTCTTTCAGCGAGCCGGTAATACGGTGCGCGCGACGATAGTAGATTTTTAAGGTGCCGGTGACGTTGCCTTTTTCCCGTAACGGAATCACTATCATGGAGTGAATGTCTTTTGTTCTGTGGGCTTCATCATTGTTTTTAATGATGATTTTACCGCTGTGGATAGCCTGAGCCGTGGTGGGGCTGATGCCGTCATCGCCGTGCTGATAGTTTTGCTCGCCGTAACCGACATAGGCCAAAATTTTCTGCTTGTTGGTCATAGCGACGGCATCTGCTTTGATTTCTCGCCGGATAATGTCGCAAATGTTCCGAAGTGAATCGCTGTTTACCTGCCGGAACAGCGGCAGCGTCTGATTAGCAATATCCAGCGCCAGCTTGGCCTGACGTGCCGCGCTGGCCTCTTTTTCACCCTCAACGCTCTGCACCAGTAACACGATTAAGCCAATGCTTGATGCGCCGAGGATCATCGGCAGGGCGATTTCGGACACAATCGCCAGCCCCAGGGCGACAGGTTTCGCCCATAACAGAATGAGCAGCATCGTCAGGCTTTCACAGAACATCCCGCCCAGAATGCCTACCAGCCAGCGTCGCTCGCGCTGCACCCGACGATTGATCCCGCCCGCAACTACCCCGGCAATGATGCTGGTAATCAGGCAGGGCACGGACGTCACGCCGTGAATATCAATCAAAAATCGATGCAGGCCCGCAATCACGCCCGTCACGATCCCCACCCAGGGGCCAAAAAGAATACCGCCCGCCATCACGGCGATAACCCGCACGTTAAGCAATGAACCTTCAACGTTAACACCTGACCAGGTACTGAATAAGGCAAACAGGGAAAAAATGGCAATGACAGCGCTTTTTTCCAGCGAGGTGTGCTCATCTTTTTGTAATAACTGACGAAAAGGCCGGGTTCGCGTCAGAAAAAACAGGCAAATCAGCATGAGCGCCGCGCGATCAAAGACGGCCAGGAGCATGTTAAAGTGTGAGGTCACAGGCGACTCTTCAGCTATGTTAAAGAACGCTATGATAAAAAATGTAATGATAATGCGCCAGCGCGCCCAGCGGTCAGCATGACTGTTCATGTTTTAGATCAATTTCTCTAAAACAGCGAAAAGGGGAAATGTTGACCACGATAAAGGGGAACGCTTATTTCCCTCTTTTGGATTCGGGGCGGGGTACTGAAGCCTGACAGGATTATCAGCGCAGTCGCTTTCCTTTGAGACCTGTCTGCCAGGAGCAGAGTATGCATCTGACCACTTCACGTTTGACGTTAACGACATTACGCCCGGAAGACTGGCAACTGTTCCGGGCGGTGCACGAAGATCGCGACACGATGAACTGGGTGAGTGAAATTCCTGACGAAGAGGATATCCGTGAACGGTTCAGCCAGCGTTTGGCACCCTGGCAGGTAGGCAGCTTTCACATGCTGTGCCTGGTCGCCAGGCTGCGTGATAGCGGAGAAGCCATTGGCTTATTTGGCTGTACGCCTGAATGGCAGCCCGCTCGCCAGGCCGAAATCGGTTACATGCTGCTGCACCGCTACTGTGGCCAGGGCTTCGGCAGTGAAGCCCTGGGGGCGTTGTGTCAGTGTTTGTTCGACGCCGATTTCCTCAAACTCAAGGCGCTGGTGGTGGAGGGCAACTGGGCATCACGGCGGATTCTGGAAAAAAATGGCTTCACGCTACAGCGCACGCTGCAAAATAATTATCTGTTAAATGACCGCTGGGTGAATGACTGGCTGCTTGAACGGCTCAATCCGCAAATATAAAAAATTTTCTGCTCCTCTCGACAAAGTTGTTATCTGCAAGTTATGTTCTTGTAGAGGTCACCGCAGTGACCAGCGTCGCTCGGACGGTCCGGGCGCTAACGTTTCCCAGAGGACACCATGGCTGATAACAGCACAACCCGTCGTTTCACACGTATTGAACGCCTGCCGCCTTACGTTTTTAACATCACCGCTGAACTGAAGATGGCTGCGCGTCGGCGTGGCGAAGATATCATCGACCTTTCAATGGGCAACCCCGACGGGGCAACGCCGCCTCATATCGTAGAAAAACTGTGCCAGGTGGCACAACGTGAAGACACGCACGGTTATTCGACCTCACGCGGTATTCCTCGCCTGCGTCGCGCGATTTCTCGCTGGTATGAAGAGCGTTATCAGGTTGATATCGATCCTGAATCTGAAGCTATCGTCACCATCGGGTCCAAAGAGGGGCTGGCTCACCTGATGCTGGCGACGCTTGATCATGGCGACACGGTGCTGGTGCCCAACCCCAGTTACCCTATTCATATCTACGGTGCCGTTATCGCGGGTGCACAGGTGCGATCTGTACCGCTGGTGGAAGGGATCGATTTCTTCAATGAGCTGGAACGCGCTATTCGCGAAAGCTATCCCAAACCCAAAATGATGGTGCTCGGTTTTCCCTCCAATCCCACATCTCAGTGTGTCGAACTGGACTTTTTCGAGCGCGTAATTGCGCTGGCGAAGCAGTACAACGTCCTGGTGATTCACGATCTGGCCTACGCTGACATTGTCTATGATGGCTGGAAAGCGCCTTCCATAATGCAGGTGCCAGGGGCACGTGATGTCGCGGTAGAGTTCTTCACGCTGTCAAAAAGCTACAACATGGCGGGCTGGCGCATTGGCTTTATGGTGGGTAACAAAGAGTTGGTCGCCGCGCTGGCGCGTATCAAGAGCTATCACGATTACGGCACATTTACGCCTTTACAGGTGGCTGCGATTGCGGCGCTGGAAGGCGATCAGCAGTGCGTGCGCGATATTGCTGAGCAATATAAACGGCGGCGTGATGTGCTGGTAAAAGGGCTGCACGAAGCGGGATGGATGGTCGATATCCCGAAAGCGTCGATGTACGTGTGGGCGAAAATTCCTGACCACTATGCCCACCTTGGTTCGCTGGAGTTTGCGAAGCACATGCTGCAGGAGGCGAAAGTCTGCGTCTCGCCAGGCATTGGCTTTGGTGACTACGGTGACACGCATGTCCGCTTTGCGCTGATTGAAAACAGCGATCGTATACGCCAGGCAGTCAGAGGGATTAAAGCGATGTTTCGTGCGGACGGCATTTTGCCGGGCAGCGTGAAAAACATGGAAGAACAAATCTAGTCCGCCACTGGGGCGACCGTCTGTCGCCCCCTGCGGAATGCTTGCAGATACTACAGCATCAGCACAAAGGTGCCGACCCAAAGCAGTACGAAGAAAGAAATTCCCATCAAAGCATATTTCACAAGCGAACTCCTCTGAGCGGTTACGATGTTGGCGATCCCGATCCAGCGCAACGCGGACAGATGGGACAGGTCGCCGTTCAGGTCAACGGTCAACGGTCTCCCGGACGAACTGAATAACTCAGAACAGGATCGGGGCTAATCTACGCGTAATCAGACCGAAAAGAAATAGTTTGGTTCTGAGAGTTTGTTCACATTTTTTACTGAACGTTAATTTCTGGAACCGCAGACATGCCGACGCGTAACTGGGCCAGATTCGGCTGTCCCTCATCCAGCACAATTTTCACCGGTAATCGCTGAACGACCTTAGTGTAGTTGCCGGTAGCGTTATCAGGAGAAATCGCTGAAAACGTCGCGCCCGTGGCGGGCGCAATGCTGTCGACATGACCGGTAAAGACCTGATCGGGCAAGGCGTCGACCTCAATGCTAACGGGTTGCCCCGGACGAACATCCTTCAACTGGGTTTCCAGATAATTTGCCGTGATGTAGGTGTGCTGCAACGGCACCACCGCCAGCAGACGCGTGCCTGCTGACACCCAGGCACCCAGGCGCAGGGTACGCTGTCCCACCATGCCGGCCACCGGTGCCATAATGCGGGTATAAGACAGGTTCAGACGCGCCTGATCGACGCTGGCCTTCGCTGCGGCGACATCGGCTTCTGAGGATCTGACCGCCGCCTGCAACACGCCGACCTGCTTAACCGCCGAGGCCAGCGCCGCTTCACTCTGGCGCACCGTGGCGCTCGCGGATCGTTGTGCAGAACTGGCTTTTTGCTGTTCATCTGCGGCCACCGTGCCGCGCTGATAAAGACGGTTATAGCGTTCCGCACTCTGACCGGCATACTGCGCTGTGGCCTGGCTGGCCGCGACGCTGGCCTTTTGCTGCGCAATCACCGATTGCTGCTGCTCCAGCTGTGCCTGACTGCTCAACAGCTTGGCTTCACTGACCTGCAGGTCGGCCTTGGCACTCTCAAGTGCCACCTGATAATCGCGATCGTCCAGCGTGGCTAACAGTTCGCCCGCCGCGACCTGCTGGTTATCCTTCACGTTGATACGGGCGATGTAGCCCGACACTTTCGGGGCGACAATGGTGTAATCGGCATTCACCCAGGCATCATTGGTGCGGTGATCGTTACGGGTCATCACCGCCCATACCGCCAGCGCCATCGCCAGTAAAACCAGCAGCAGGAGGGAAAGCAGCAGGGTTCTTCTCATTGCTAAAGCACGCATATTCAGTTATCCCGACGTGGAGGTTGCAGGTTGGATCAAGGTTTGAGGAGGCCAGACCCGTTTGGGTACCAGAGCCGTCACCAGCAGCAGCAGTAGCGCAAAACCGATCAGTAGCATCCAGGTATCACTCAGGCCGAGTACCAGCGCCTGATGCTTGACCTGCATGGCAAAGCCGCGCAGATTTTCGACAGAGCTGGCGCTGCCGTCGGGCAGGAGCGGATAGCTGGCGCTGGCCTGGCTGCTGTCTGGCGCCGTCATCAACCAGGGCCTGCTGGCTGCCTGATTAATCAGAATGTTGGAGTGAAACTGCTCTCGGTGGCTGACGAACCACGACACCAGCGTGGAGGCGGCAATGCTGGAAAAACCCCGAACCGTATTAAACATCGCTGAGGCAAACGGGCCTTCCGGTGGGGCAACGACGCTGGTGGCACTCATCAATACCGGCAGAATGACCATCGGCTGACCCACAGCCTGTAAAGCCTGAATCAGCCAAAAGTTGTCCCGCGACCAGCCCGTCGTGATCTGCATACCCAGCAGGCATGAGGCGATAAGAAAGATCAGGCCCAGCGACAGCATCCAGCGACAGTCAATCCAGCGAATATTCAGCAGGGCGGCGATAAACGGCGCAATAACCAGCTGCGGCAAGCCGATAGTTAAAGCCAGCGGCGCAAACTGTCCAATGCGGAATCCGTCGACCTGAGCAAAATAGGTTGAAGGCAGGGCCGAGCCGGATAACGACACAATGAGCACGCCCGCCAACACCAGTAAACCGTGCATCAAATTACGCCGTCTCAGCATCTGCAACTTAAACAGCGGCAGCGGATGAAACCACTCGTTAATCAAAAACACTACCAGGAGCGGTAACGCCGCGAAAAGCATTGCTGTGATAATGGGGGAATCAAGCCAGTCCAGACGTTCGCCCTGGCTGAGAACCAGAATGATCAGCGCCATGCCGCTACAGCCGGTGACCATACCAAACAGGTCGATCTGCTGAAAACGTTCAGTACGGAGCGGATCCTGAGGTAATCCCCAGGCCATCAGTAAGATGGCAATCAGCATACCGGGCACGACCTGCCAGAAGACGAACATCCAGTTGACTTCATCTGTCCAGAAGGCAGCCAGAGAAGCCGCCATATTGGGGCCAAAGGTGGCGGTCAGCGCGTAGGCACCCAGGCCGTAGAGCTTAATCGGCGGCGGCAAAAAGCGTAGCGCGACGGTCATCAGCATAGGCGGAAGCGCGCCGCCAAACAGACCCTGTACAACGCGCAACGCCATAAACAGAACAGGATTGGTCATGAGCGGCAGCAGTATGGCGGACAGTAAAAACCCCGCAGACATGATCAGCGAAAAACGCCGTAGGGAAAACGTGACGGCAAACCAGGGTGCAATCATCATGGCGGCGACTTCGGCAGCCTGATAGACAGAGACAATCCAGCTTCCCTGGTCGTAGCCGATGCCAAGGGCGGCACGAATATCGGCCAGAGCGATATCACTGACCCGATCGTTAAGTCCTGAGGTGAGCGCAGCGATCCACACGCCAAGCAAGCCTAATGCCAGGCGCAAGGTAAAGGGATGCAGCGTCGGCGCATTGCCGGGCCGGGTCGTCATAGCAGGTGGTCTCGTTATTATTATGATTCGATGTATTGCAATGCGATACAGCGCGGCGATATTACATGGCAATATGCTGTATTGCAATGCGGTACATGCTGTAAAAGGTGCGCTTTTCGGGTTACAGTAAGCCAGCTCAAAAAGGACGACGCTATGACTCATCAATCATCCAGCCGCGAGGATGAAAAAACGGGCGGCATTCAGGTTATTGCACGTGCGGCAAAAATTCTTAATGCCTTAGGCGAACATCCCAGTGGCATGAGCCTGGGCGAGATCGCACAGGTGGTTGATCTGCCGCGTTCCACCGTTCAGCGTATCGTTGCGGCCCTGGATAGCGCAGAGCTGGTTCGTAGCAGCGGTGCGGGTGGACTGCGCCTTGGCCCGGCTTTGCTTAAGCTCCTCTCCAGCGTCAACACGGATGTGGTGGATTTAGTCAAACCGCTGATGGAAAAACTCTCTGCGGATACCAATGAAACCGTATCACTGGCCCGCGCCAGCGGTTCACAGCTTGCCGTTGTGCATTACGTGGTGGCATCACGAGAGTTGCGGGTTGTTCCGCGTATCGGGCTGGATCTGCCGCTTTACAGCACCTCAGGGGGCAGAGCGCTGCTGGCGCTGGAAAGTGACGCTGACGTGCAGGCACGGGTGGGCGACGCCTGGCGCGAACTGACTGATAAAACGGTTAAGACGCTGGCCGAGCTCTTACAGATGATTCATGAGGTGCGTAAAACCAGTATTTCCTACGATCGCGGTGAAACGCTTGAAGGTATCTCGACGATGGCCTTTGCACTGGACACGCTCTTTGGCCGTTTTGCCGTGTCATTATTGGTGCCCACGGCACGTTTTAAGAAACATGAGGCTCGTTATCGTGAGGAAATGTTGCAATGCAAACAGGCGTTGATTCGCGAAATTGGCAAAATTGCCGCTGTTGAAGGATGACTGCTCAATGAAAACAGTGTTGATGGCTATTGATAATTCTCCGGTGGCGAAGAAAGTGGTTTCTTTAACGATTGAACAAGCGCAGGCACACCGTGCGGAAGTCGTCGTTTTATGCTGTATCGATCCCGCTTATTCATCCTGCAGCCAACCTATTGATATTGATGCAGGCGAAGATCCGGCGGATTTTGTGGCGGCTCAGGATGAACAAAATACCGCTGAGATGGTGGTACGGCATGCACTGGCCCCGTTGCTGCAGGCTGGCATTAAGGCGCGTGGCATTATACTGGCCGGTGAAGCCGCTGATACCATCGTCGCCCAGTCGCAACAGCTAAACGCCAATATGATTATTATGGGGCGGCGCCATTTGTCACCCTTTAACCGTTTATTAAAAGGATCTGTGAGTGCCGCTGTTGTTGAACGCGCGCATTGCCCGGTACTGATTGATGTGCGTAAGGATTAACAACGTAGTATGACTTCCCTGCTTTTTATTACGCTGGTGGCCTTTGTGCTACTGGCGCTTATCATTGTGATGTTGGTCAGAACCACCCGGTTGCGGGTGTGGCAGGGCGTAGTGCTTTTTATCCTGCCGCTCATCCTGTCGAATATGTTGTGGTTCAACTGGATTTTGCCTCAGCAGCAACAGGAAAAACGCTATGAGCGGGCGGCGGACTATATGGCGCAGGCGACGGTTTATCGCGTGCTGCGCACCCAGGAACCCGCCCTGTGGCAGTTACTGACGCGCGAACTGTCTCACAAACTGCGTGAAGGCGAGCCAATGATTCAGGCCGTCGGTGAACTAAGAGGCTGGCTCACGGATGTGATTAATCAGCGGCTCATGCGCGGCTCAAGTCGCGCCGTCGTTAATTATATTGGCGTTTCCGTCGACGAAATGCAGGCGCTGAATAAGATTGATCCCGGACTCTGTTTTCAATTCCTTTATCCGCAGGTGAAGGGCGGGGTGAATCTGGCCAAAACGCTGCCAGCCGCACTGAATCAAAAGGATGCAGAAGCCACCGAGTATTTACTGCTTAACAGTTTGACCGAAGAACAGCCGATGGATCGCGACCAGGCTCAGCACGACCTGAAAAATATCGTGGATCGCCTTTACCAAAAATGGGGTGATAAGCTGCAACAGCTCAATATGCCTGCAGACACGGCGGTTGACCGCTCATCTATGTGTGCCATGTCCATCGATCTCTACACGGCGATTCTCGCACTCCCTGACAAGCAAGCCGCCAATCTGCTTCGTAGAATGATTGCGCTTTCGGGCGAGGGATAAGCGAAAAAAAGCCCGCTAAACGCGGGCTGAATTGAGAGAGGCTTTTTTTTAGAGTAATGCCTGGTGTTGTGCTTTGAATGTTTTCCGTTGAATGCAGTTTCGCAGTTTAATGGCACATTATGCCAACTGTTTAACCGTATTGAATCAATTGGTAAAACTTCGTAAATACGCAACAGCTCGCGTACTATTCCTATAGATACCCATTTTGCCGCGCCTTACACTGCGACAAAATGTGAGGTAAAAATGAAAAAAATAGTTATTGGTGCACTGGCACTTATTCTGCTGAGCGGCTGTACTGCCAGCAAACCCGGGGCGTTTGAGCGAGTAGATGAAGATACTCATTCAAACACCGTACAGTACCGTTTCGACCCGTCAAAAGTTAATCGCGACGCGATGGAAATTGATGTGGCGAATTACTGCATGAATAAAGGTTTTGATAAGGTAGAAAATTTACCTGTTCAGGACAGCACAATACCAGGCTTAAAGAAAACCTGGTATCAGTGTAATTATGCGGTGAAGAGTTAACCAATAAAACGAGGTGGGATTTAATCCCACCTTCTTTTTTTTATATTATGCTGTGTGAAATCTTTGCCCTTCAGTGGTTCTCATTTCTGGCAGACCATTTTCCCTGTCGCTGCCTGTCACCCTTATGTCCTGATAGCATTTTTGGCCCGTTTATAAAATAACCCGCTGAGACCATGGAAAGGACTGTTGTACTTATTTCTTTCATACGCTATCTCCTCTTTTTCGATGTTTTAGATATTACGCCGAAATAGTGGAGCAAACATGTAGCGATTGTAGAGTTACCTGCAGAAGTATTTCTTTATATTTCTTTTCCGGCAATGTCGATAAAACAATTTTAATCTTCCCATCAGAATGGGATGAATAAGCGCAAGCAGAAGTAAGAACCGTCTTAAAAATACGGTGAAAATAGTTCTCCTGGGTCTGGAAATTGGCGCTACATTATTAGCAGGACAATAAATGGAGGCAAACATGGCTCGCAAGGTAAAAAATATTCTGCAACTTCACGCGGAGTTAGGGGAATGCCCGCTCTGGTCGGTCAAGGAACAGGTATTGTGGTGCGTTGATATTTTGGCTCCAGCTATTCATCGTTTTGATCCCATCAGTGGCGAACTGACGACGTTTCCCCAACAGGAAGAGGTGGGGTGCATTGGATTGCGTGAGCAGGGCGGTATCATCGCCGCCCTGCGCGGTGGCGTGTGGCTGTTGGATGAGCAGGGTAAACCGCAGAAGAAAGTGGCTGATAATCCAGGCATCGCGGAGAAAAGCCGTTTCAATGACGGACGTGTCGATCCCTGGGGTAATTTCTGGTGCGGCAGCTTGTGGGAGCCACAGGATAAAAACGGAGGGTTGCTATGCCGTGTGACGCCCGATCTGAAGCTTGATGTCAAAGCGCGTGACATCAAGATTTCAAACGGCGTAGCCTTCTCACCCGATCGTCAGTGGATGTATCACACGGACACACCGAACGAAGTGCTTTACCGCTATCCGTTGGATGCCCAGGGCGAACCGGGCGAACGTGAGGTTTTCCGACGTTTTGATGCCCGCGGGGGCTTGCCCGATGGTGCAGCCGTAGACAGCGAAGGCTTTTACTGGTCGGCATTATTTGATGGCGGTCGGGTGGTGCGTATCGATCCACAGGATGGCGAAATCGTGGATGAGATCAGTCTGCCGGTTAAGTGGCCAACGATGGTCGCCTTTGGCGGTCGCGATTTAAAAACGCTGTATATCACCAGTTCAAGAGAGAATCTCAGTAAAGAAGATCGGGAGCGCTATCCAGCGTCGGGTGATATTTTTGCGGTTGAACTTGATGTGGCCGGTATGGCGGAACCGCGCTTTCGCGGCTAAAAAAAGGGGCCAGTCTGACCTGGCCCCTCGCGATTACTGACGCTGCAGCAGCGGCTCGCGAACGGACGGGCTCTGCGGCATACGAATCGTCAGTGACAGCAGTAACGACATCACCAATAGCGTCATGATAAGGCTGAACGTTACGGTAAAACCGCCAAACAGTGAGGCGACCAGCGAACCTAAAACGCTGCCAATACCGAATCCCAGATAAATCAGACCATAATTTTTGGTCAAATTATTGAGGCCGAAAAAGTCGCTGACCAGCGAAGGGAAAACGGTAATGGTGCCGCCAAAGCTGAAAGCGATGCAGGCCAGAGACAGGAAAAAGGTGGTTTGATTCATCTGGGTAAACAGTAAAACGCTCATGCCAGCTAACGAAATCAGCTGGGCCAGCGAGATAACCCGGATACGAACCATTTTGTCAGACAGTACGCCCAGCACTAACCGACCACTCAGATTAGCCACGGCAATGACAGTCACCGCGTTAGCCGCCGTCTGGGTGCTGAGATGCACTAAGCCTTCCCCGATATCTTTAGCGACGCCAATCACGTACAGGCCACTCATGCAGGCCGTCAGGAACATTAGCGCCAGCATCCAGTACTGCGGCAGGCGCACTGATTCCGCCAGCGTATAGTTGCGGTTTGCCTGATTTTGTACGGTCGACGGGCTTTGCAATGGCGCATCGCGCATCATCAGCGCCCCGATGATCATCATCGTCATGGCCAATAATCCCCAGATAATGAAGGTCTGTTCGAGCCCAAACTTAGCCAGTAGCGCGCCACAGATAAATTTGAACCCCAGGCTTCCTAGTCCGTAGGCACCAATCGCGCAGGCGGATATCACCCCTTTACGTTCAGGAAACCATTTAACGCAGTTTGACAATGTCATCAGGTAGCCTGCGCCATCAGCCAGGCCCAGCAGAATGCCTGCGCTGAGATACAGCATCATCAGGTTATCGGCATGGGAGGTCAGCCATAAGCCCAGCGCCATCATCACGCCCGCGCCGATAGTCACCTTACGGACGCCAAAACGTTCCTGAAGTTTGCCAGCCAGCGAAGACGCCACCGCCAGCCCCAGGCTCAGCAACCCAAATGAAAAGGCCACCTCGCTGACCGATGCCGACAGTTTTTGCGACAGCTGACCGTTAAACAAACTCCACGTATACACCGACCCCAGCGCAAACTGGGTTATAACCGTACCGATAAGAGTTAACCAGCGTGTACGCTGGCAGACAGCCTGTTGTGGCTTATTCATGATGTTTACTCCCGATGGGAAACTGGAAACTGCGGCCAGAATAAACCTTAGCCTTGCGCGTGCGGGGAGAAAGGGCATGAATGGAATGCAAAATGGAATGAAATGCCGCGAGAGTGGCATGAATGGCAGGAGCGATAAACGTTACCGGTATAGCTATGTGATGACCCCAGGTAAATAGCAGTAAGTGAATGTTACAAACAGTGCTTTTTTCCGGCAGAGTCAGCGTTTTTTTGCCATGCTAAAAGTTCATTCAACAGGAGGAAATATGAAAGACCGGACATATGAATCCGTCACCAGTGAGGATGAGGTTTGCTGCATTATCGGTCAGGCAGTGATTGAATTGAGCGCAGAGCAGCAGCCTGTCACTAAATCTACGCTGGCGCTGAAATTATTGTCAATGGCGGATCGTGACAGTGACGACGAGCGAGTTTTGCTCTACTGGATTGCGCGTAAGGCAATAAATCAACCACAACATCTTGTCAATCAGCAGCAACAATGGGCATGACGCCCGGACAGGAAAGGGTTCCACGCCCGGTACGGTTCAGCCTGTAGCAAGAGCGTGACAGTGGCTCATGCCTAATGTATGAAAACTGACCGTATCATCATGGTAATGCCAGGGATGGCGTCGATATCCTCAACTTTACCTGTCCTCAGTTTTACTTCACCTCTCATCTTTAGCTTCTTAACCGGCATTGCTTTTTCGCCCGCGCTTAATCATAACTGCATCACCTCCCTCGCCCCGGTGGCATTAGCATCGATAAATCCTGCTCAATCTTACGCTTACCCCAGATGGCCATGCTGGCGATGCGTAACAGTGGGCGACGGTAGAGCGATTGGTTAACCGGCGATTAAGTGCCTGCGCGCGCTTCAGCGCGTCATACTCAGACATATTCCGCATGCAGACAGTCCCCCCTGTCTTGTGAGAATAATAAATCTCTGTTTATTCTGCCGGAGAGGTTTATGTATTCAGTCAGTCTGAAAAGCCTTGGCGTGCTGATGCTCGCCGCCGCTTGCACGTCATGCAGCCCTTCATCCTCTGGTCACATTTCTCCGGGTAAATGTGATATCGAGGGCACTTACCATGTTAACCTCCCGCGCTTTGATGAAACGGCCCAGCAGTTAGCCCATGCTTCAGGCTGTTTTATTGAGACAGATCTGTCGCGAACCGGCGCTGTCCACGTCAATCCGGTGCAGGGAACCATGACCCTCCGGGAAGCGGTTAGTGACGCGATAAAAGGCACCTCGCTTAAGATCGTGGCGCAAAAACCGGACTCAATTACTGTCGAATAATAATGGCGAATGAAGGCGGTACGTTCATGCATAAGTTAGCTGCTGTAACCGGGATAATGTTGCTTTTATCGGTATCCGCCTGCTACGCCGGGTCGGGTGGTAATGGGGGCGCAGGTGGCAACGGCGGCAGCCAAAATGGACAGCCTGGCGGTGAGGGCCTTGCGGGAAAGAACGGGCAGCGCGGAATGGACGGTTGTCCCGGTGGTACGGCGCGCTCTGCTGATGGTCACTATTATCTGCCGGGCACACATGAGCGGTGTCATCCGCCATCGACCAGAAAACAGCACCGGCACAAACAGATGGGCGTTGAGAGCGTTTAGGTGAGCCAGCCTGAATGTCGCCCGGGCGCTTAATAAGGTGAGGGAAATGGACGCTGACGCTTTTTTGCCCCTTTCGGGCCAGTTTTACCGCTCGGTGTTGTCAACGAATGCGCACGCCGCACTCGCCGCGCCTGGGCCGCAAAGCGCAGGACGTTATCATCGACAGGGGCAGCCCGCACTTTATATGAGCCCCATTCCTGAATGGTCCATCATGGCGGTTTCGGGTTATATGCGGGAAGATGGATTAGCGCGTGTGCTTATTCCGCTTCGCGTGAGCGGTGCCAGGGTCATCGATCAGCGGGATAAGGCAGGTTGCCTGCAAATGGGGATAATCCCCGAGGCATCTAACAGCCCCTGGCGAGCAGCGCTGAAGCAAGGGCTGATGCCGTTGTCCTGGGAAAATGCCGATAAGGCAAGGGCGTCAGGCGCACATGGGATCATTGATTGTTCTCGTATCATCCCCGGCGGTTGGCATCTCTGCCTGTTTCGCTGGAATACGCATGACGCGCCCTGTGTTGAAGTGTGCGGAGAACCTGTAACCATTACGCTTTCATCCGACGGGCCTGAGTGGGGATTGTAGTGGATTTTCGCCTCAGGGCTGCCCAACGCGCCAGCCGAACAGGTTAATTAACGACGATGACCAGGATAGCCGCCATGAGAATGCTATGTTACGCCATGCTTTATCTGATCGCTTTTAGCACCTTCGCCGCGTCGGCTGCGCCAGACTATCCGGGATGCGATCTCAACACGCAACATGATGTGCAGGGCAATGTGGGCGGTGCCATTACCGATCCCCGTCAGGCGCATATCTCCGTACGTGCCAATATTCTTCAGGCCGATATTGCTACTGCCCGCAAAGCCCGTCTTCTGACACAAGCACAGGCGGAAAAAATGTGGCGGCAGGTTGAGCAGGTGCGAAAAGACACCAATCAATTTGTTAAGAAGCAGGGATTCTTGAGTGCTGGGGAACGGGCCAGTTATGACAGAGCGCTGGATCGCGTGGCATCCCAACTCTGCCGGTTCTGATAACGCGGAATAAAACGCCTGCCTCTGGTCTGATGGCGGCGGCTCTTCTTTATTCTGGCATTGTTGCGTGAATATTCGCCTTGCCGGCCGGTTTATTCTCAATGCTTCACGCGCACTCGGCTTCCTGCCAGAACGGGAATATTCACTCCGGCAAACCTGTTTTTCCCCTGTGAAAAGACAGAAACAGAAGCGAGTGGTTTTATTTGTCGGTGCGGACTGCTTTTTCAGGTGGAGGCCGGGATAAACGCGCATCAACCCAGACCGATCCCGGCGGAGGGGGATATTGAGAGGTATTACAACGCTGGAAACAGAATGGCCACGATAAACACCCTGTTGGACGGCTTCCACTTTACGTTCAGCGGGACAGCGCTTACCGCCCATGGCGACGTGTTTTTAAGCCATGTTAAATCACGCTGAGGTGGCGGTTAAATGCGCTACGATTCCCCCGTATCCGGCTGAGCCACATTGTGCAGAACCATGGCGGCGGCACCGAATGCGACGGTATCCGTAGCTGAGATATCCGGCAGGCAGATTTCAGGTTGCACGACATGAGTGCCATTTAAGGTATCTAACGCGGAAAAATCGAGCCAGACAGCAAGCCGTTGACGCACGACCTGCGGCAGTGTGCCCCCAAGATAGATAGCCGCTGGCGCAAGGACAGCGTTTAGCATAAAGCCCAGGCGTGCGATTTCCGGGCCTGTGCGTTCAATCCACCCGTCGAGAACCGATACGTTTTCGCTCAGGAAACGGTGCCAGACGGCTTGTGAACGACCATCCGGTATCTGGCCGAGGTGATTTTTGCACCAGGCAGCAAGGTCAGTAAAAGAGGGCCGTGGTCTTTCGAGTGGAAGTAACAGGCCAATTTCGCCCGCATTGCCAAGATGACCGCGATAGCGTTGTTTGCCCAAAATAATGCCGCTGCCGATGCCTTCTGACAGATAGAGATAGACAAAGTCTTGATGATTAGCCGCATTACCGAGCGCCATCTCGCCCATTGCTGCAGCATTGGCATCATTTTCGATCAACACCGGACAGCCCAAAGCCTGCCGGATGGACTCATACAGCCCGGGTTCATCCCAGGAGGTCACTTCGGGGGCCAGATGGAGAGGCGCAACACCGCGTTGAAACCGTGTCGGCATGGCAATGCCTGCACCAATCAGTAAACGATGCGGTATGTGATTTCTCTCCAGCAGCGTTTTGTGACCCTCCTGCATCGCTGACCGAGCCTCGGCAAAGGTTTCATAGAGGCCGATCAGTTCAATTTCATCGACCAATTTGCCTTTGAAATCAAGCAGCATCAGCGTGATAGAAAAGCGGCTGGCATGAATCCCTATGGCATAACCGATTGCGGAATTAAGCGTAAGATCGATGTGCGGTGCGCCCCGGCCAGACGGACGACGAGCCCCTTCGACGACGATACCTCGCTTGATGAGATCGCGGGTCATCATGCTCACCGCCGCCGCTGTCACGCCACAACAATCGGCGATTTCAGCACGCGATGCAGAGTCGTTGCGACGAAGATAACGTAACACGGCAGACTGCGTTGTACCGATTCCTTCCCAATGCTTCGATGAAGTCAATTCATCTTCTCCCGGTCATTTGCACATGGTCATGAACTTGTCATTTAAATAAATTAACTTACTTAAATAATAGGCACAACGGGAATAAAAACCATGTCGAAAAAATTGACTGTCCTCGCCACCTTGGTGATTTCCGCGCTGTGTGGCGGCCTTGCCCACGCCGAAGAGATAACCATCAAACTCTCCACGCTCGCCGAGCGGAGTGCTCCCAACCGCATCACCAATATCGAAGATGCCGCCGACATCATGAACAAGCAATTTAAGGCTGCGGGTGTCGACAAGCATATTGTGGTTCAGGCCAACAGCAGTGCTGTGAAAGGCTGGGACGACTTTGCCATGGACATGCTGAAGGCAATGTCCGTCGGCCAGGGACCGGATATCTATGTGCTGCCCCATGAGTGGATCGGTCAGTTTGCTAAGGACGGTTATGCCTTGCAAATGAACGATAAGATCGCCGCTGCACCGTGGGTTTATAGCGATATCCTGCCTGTGCTGTGGGAATCGGCGAAAGCAAAGGATGGAAAGATCTACGGCATACCGCAGGATGCTGAAATACGGATGTTTTTTTACAACAAAGATATGTTGAGAAAAATCGGCAAGGATGAAGCCTTTATCAACGCTATTCCGGCCAGAGTTGAGTCCGGTGATTTTACACTCGACGATCTGACCGCACTTGCCAAAGAAGTCGTGGACGGCAAAGCAGCCCAATATGGCATGCTGCACCGCCCGAACGTCGGTATTGATTATCTTATGGTCTTTCAGTCTTACGGCGTGAAATTCATGGATGAGAAGACCGGTAAACTCATGTTCCCCAAGGCTGAAATGGCCGACGCCCTTGGCTGGTATGCGCGTAATGCGAAGCAGGGGGTTACCCCTGTCGATAATACGGCGATGAGTTGGGATGCCATTCAGGGGGCATTCAAACAGGAGAAGGCATTTATCTTTCACCAGGGTGTCTGGGCGGTGGCCTGGCAGGTGGGGGACAAAAATGGGGCGGTCTGGCCGTCAGACAAAGAGGGTTATTTTCATAAGATAGGCTGGATTCCGGCCCCGGCGGCCAAAAAGGGCGGTCAGCCTTCAAACCTGTCGCATCCGCTTCTCTATACGGTGAATGCCAAAAGTAAAAATGCCGATATTGCTGCCGAACTCGTCGCACTGGCAACCTTACCCTATTTCAACAACGAGCATGCTGTGACCTCCTATCATACGGCCATCAGCAACGCGCAAACGGCGATGCCGAAATACCGGGATAACTGGGTGCTGTCAGCCGCCTCGCCAATGATGGCGCATGCGAAGTTCGTGCCCAATCACATTCAGTTTGGCAGCTATAACAAGGTGCTGTTCAGCGGTCTTCAGGCCGTTGAGACAGGGAAAATGACCGCAAAACAGGCGGTTGATTTTATCGCTGAAGAGCTTGAACTGCAGTTCGGCGACGATATTGAGATTCGCGCCTCTGTCGCCAACAAATAGTGTTTAGCCCGTCGGGTGTCGCGCTTAGTGTGATCGTTAATACTTAAGGAGATGAGGTCATGTCTCAGTTCCAGCCTCGGGCGCACCGGCCAGCCCGACCCGTTTTCTATCTCGCGCCCGCTATCGCGTTGTTGGTCGTCTTTTTCCTGGCGCCCATCATCGTCAATACTGTCATCGCCTTTACCGATATGGGCGCGGATCTTCGGGTCGGCCAATTTACACTGCAGAATTTCGAGCGGATCGTGTCACGCGATGCGCGCATTCCTGGCGTGCTCCTGACGACGCTGATCTACGTCACGGCGACATTGTTTATTTTCAATGTCGGGCTGGGTGCCCTGTTGGCCATAACGTCGACGGCCATCCCCGACAGACTCGGTAATCTGTTTCGCGGTCTCTGGCTGTTGCCACGCATGTCACCGGCCGTACTCTACAGTATTCTGTGGATATGGGTTGCCGATCCCACGCCGTCCGGTTTGCTTAATCAGGTAACCGGGTCTTTAGGCCTGCCGCCTGTGAATTTGCGCAATGACTTCCCCTTGTTTCTGATCGTCGTGGCGAATGGGTTGGTGGGAGCATCCTTTGCCATGGTCATTCTGACGTCATCAATTCGCTCCATCCCCTCACATCTCGCCAATGCGGCGCGGATAGACGGGGCGAGCGAATGGGGCGTGCTGCGTTATGTGGTGGCCCCCGCGCTGTCTCAGCCCATTCGATTTATCACGATCTATCAGGGCCTCTCCCTGATGACCACCTACGAATACATTCTGCTCATCACCGGAGGCGGCCCTGTCTACGATTCCACGCCGTATGCGCTCTATATCTACCGTCGTGCCTTTGAAAATGGGGCTTACGCCTATGGCGCGGCGCTGGCGCTTGGTTTGATGGTGATTGGCGTGGCCGCGACCTTAGTGCAATGGCGTGTTAGCAATATGCGCGCGACCTTTGCCGCGCCGAAAATCGAGGTATTGTGATGTCACGCGTACAAACCACAGCGGTTGCCCAATCGAAATGGGCGCGTCTTGAACGTCGAGGCACCGTCAATCGTGTCGGCTTCCTGTCTGCGGTCATTCTCTTCCTGACGATTATTTCGGTCCCGATTCTGCTGCCTTACCTCTGGCTCCTGGCAAAATCCCTGACCACCTCTGATGAGTCCGTCAGCCGGCTTGTGCTTTGGCGTACCAGCGCCATTGCGGGCGTGGCTTATTTCGGGGCGATCGTGCTTGCCTTTCTGGCAGATCGCCTGCGCAGACCGATATTGTCCTGGACTGCGCTCGGTATGATTGTGCTGCTCCTCGTGATGATTTTCCTGATGCCCCATATGACAGTGCACAACTACCGTTTTCTGTGGAACCGGGATATTGCGAATACCGGCACAACGCGCGTGGAGCTGATGCCGTCGGCCTGGACGGCACTGGGTAGCTCCCTGATCTTTGCCGTCTCCCAAACGCTGATTGTGACGATCGTCGCGACGCCAGCAGCCTACGCGTTATCGCGCTTTGCCTTTGCCGGTCGGGAAAATTTCCTTCGCGGTTTGCTTCTGTTACATGCTTTTCCCGCGCTGGCCCTGACCATCGCTATCTTCATCCAGCTTCACTATATGGGCCTGCTCAACCATCTCTCCGGCGTGGTGATGGTGATGAGTGCGCTGGAGCTGCCCTACGCGATTTTCGTCCTTAAGGGTTTTTTTGACGGCGTGCCCTGGGATATTGAGATGAGTGCGGTGACAGATGGCGCGACCCGTTTCCAGGCCTTTCGCCTGGTGGTTCTGCCACAGGTGCGTAGCGGGCTGATTGCGATTGCTACCTTTACCTTTTTGCGCGGTTGGGAGGAGTACGTCTTTGTCCAGACGCTACTTATCGACAAAAGCCAGATGACCATGAGCCTCTACCTTTTCTTTGTTGCACAGGATAATACGGGCGCAGATTACGGCATGATCGCCGCCGTCGGCATCATCTACTTACTTCCCGTGCTTGTTCTCTACACCTTCACGCAGAAATACATCACCCAAATGAGTTTTGGCGGTATTAAGGGATAATTGTCATGGCCTCGATCACGCTCAACAATGTCACCAAAAACTGGGGTGAGACCCAGGTCCTGAAACCGATGAATCTTGCCATTGAGAACGGCGAATTCGTTGCCATTCTTGGCCCATCCGGATGCGGTAAGTCGACGACGCTGTTTCTTCTGGCGGGGCTTTATGCGCCGAGCAGCGGTGAGATCGCGTTTGACGGGCACAATGTCAATCGCATCGATGCCCGCGATCGTAATGTTGGTATCGTCTTCCAGTCTTATGCGCTTTACCCAAACCTGACGGTGCGCGACAACATCGCCTTTCCGTTACGTTTTAAAAAAATCGATAAGGACCAAATGGCCCGGCGCGTGGAAGAGGCGGCTACTCTTGTGCAAATAAGCGCGCTGCTCGATCGACGTCCATCGCAGCTTTCAGGTGGGCAGCAACAACGCGTGGCACTGGCCCGGGCACTGGTCAAGGAACCGAATATCCTGTTACTTGATGAGCCGCTTTCTAACCTTGACGCAACACTCCGTATCACCATGCGCACGGAACTCAAGAATCTTCAGAAACGCCTCGGCTTCACCACCTTGATCGTCACCCATGACCAGTTGGAAGCCATCACGATGGCCGATCGGATCATTTGTATGAATCACGGCGAGATAGTCCAGATCGGCACGCCAGACGACCTTTACAGGCGTCCGGACGATCTCTTTGTTGCAGGATTCATCGGCTCACCGCCCATGAACCTTGTGAAGGGACAGGCACTTGGCCGTTTTCTGCAATTAGGACAATCATCCTTTGAACTGAATCACGGATACGATGGCCCCGTTTGTTTCGGTCTGCGTCCAGAGGATATCAACCTGGTTGCCGCCGATCATGCGCCTCTCTGTGGTGACGTTATCACCGTTGAGCCGATGGGACGTGAAGTTTTCTACACGATTGATACGCCAGCCGGCATTCTCCGCGCGCTGGAATATGGTGAAGCGGTGCGTCATGCGACCGGTTCCCGGATCGGTATCGCATGTCAACCCGAACTGACCCTTATCTTCAATGCTTCTGGTAAACGCATCGTCGATCTTCATGCCAACCTCTCGGTATTCTGCCACCCCAGCAAACATGTTTATGCTGGCTAGCTAACAGGAAAATACGTTAATGACCCGAGTCGTATCACACCGTGGTGCCAACCATTTTGCACCAGAGAACACCTTCTTTTCCGCAGACCTGGCGCTTGAGCAGGGGGCCGATTACATTGAGCTGGATGTGCGAGAGAGCGCAGACGGTGTGCTCTACGTTATCCATGACGAGACCCTGGATCGCACGACGAACGGCACGGGCCTCGTTGGTCATGCCTTGTCGCGCGATATTGATACACTGGATGCAGGAAGCTGGTTCGACGACCGCTTTAAAGGTGCCATTGTGCCGCGGCTTGATGACTACCTTGAACATCTGCGTGGTCGCGCGGGTGTCTATATTGAGCTGAAATACTGCGATCCGCTCAAAGTGGCTGCGTTAGTCCGGGATCTCGGTATGGTGCGCGACACGTTCTTCTTTTCGTTTTCCGACGCGATGCGCACTGGCCTTCAGGCCGTGGCACCGGAGTTTCGCAAAATGATGACCCTCGATATCGCCATGTCTCCCTCTCTTGTTGCACCCCTGCATCATGGATCTATCATCGAGGTGAACGTTGAGCAGATGCGTAATCCCGGAATTCTTGAATCAAGCCGTAAGGCTGGCCTTGAGATCATGGTTTATTACGGTGGTGACGACATCAAGATTCATCAGGAAATAGCGTCTGCGGGGGTGGATTATATCAACCTCAACCGCCCGGATATTTTCAGCACCATACGGCGTTAGTTTGCTGGGGCCCGCTGCCAAACGATACTAATCGCTGGCGTCACCAATGTGATTTGCACGATTTTATCAGGGGATGGATGGGAAGTTTGAAATATTACCTTAATCTGGCTCATCACTATTGAGCAGGCAATGTTACCGAATTCTGTCTGTCGATGATGCCATTCAGTTTATCGACACGTTCAGATCGCTGAAAAGTGAGTTGCGCCGCTCCCTGCATATTGCCGCCTGGACGGTTGTTGTTCCCGATCGTCCAGGCACCTGGTGTCTGAGATTTACCTGTCACAGGCACCAGCATGAAAAAGGTGGAGAGCCCAGTGGTGATCGTTACTCTCCTTCAATAAAAATAAATAACCCCTAGGTTAACGAAAAGAGAATTATGAAAGTATGACCATGTCTTCATATTTTCCCGAGTGCAGTCGCATCCTGATTATTATTTTTGTTAAAACTAAAATTAAATATTTTACATTGTGGTCGGGATTTTTCGGGATTCAATCCCTAAGCTAAATTGATCACTTACTGAACACCCTTGTCCCATGCGGCATGAAAGGGTTATTAATTAAAAGTCATATAAATCAAAAAGATGATATAAAAATGTTAAGCCTGATTATTGTAACTTTTTGTTACATTTTTTCATTTACTGTCATGTGTTTAACCTTCTTACACTCTGTCCGTTGGCGTTTATCCGAATGTTTTCCATCGCAGATAAACGCTCAACAATACAGTGTCGACATGCTGGTGAATGGAATGCGCCCGCTTTTGATTCCGGGTTTTTATTCTCGTCGGATGACGTGAACCGGGACGTTGTTCTTGCTGGGTTTGCTTTTCTTATTAATTTCTCGCTGGCATTGACCGTTTCTATAACGCAATAGAACAGGGACAGCCATGTCTAATTCTTCCTATCAGTCCGAAATTCCGAAAGCACGTATTAATCTAAAACTTGAACTGCATACCGGTGGCGCGAGCAAGAAAACAGAGCTCCCCCTGAAATTACTGGTTGCGGGTGATTTCAGTCATGGCAAGGAGACCGCACCGTTATCCGAGCGAAAAAAAGTTAATCTGAACAAAAATAATTTCGACGCCGTACTTTCCGAATATTCCCCAGAAGTCAATCTTACCGTTCAAAACACGCTTGCCGGCGACGGTAGCGAAGAAAATATCCGTCTGACATTTCAGAGCATGAAAGATTTCTCTCCGGAACAGGTTTCCCGACAAATACCTCAACTGAAAGCCATGCTTTCCATGCGCAATTTGCTTCGTGATTTAAAGGCCAACCTGCTGGACAACCAGACTTTCCGAAAAGAGCTGGAAAACATTCTGCTCGATCCGGCATTAAGTGCCGAACTTCGGTCTGAGCTGTCTGCTCTGGCCCCGAAACAGCCCTAACGGTCAGAGTGTTTTGACGGATTAATAACGGATTAATAAGGAAGATGTTGATGTCTGTAAAAAATGAGAAGGCTGCGGGTGGCGAAAGCGTGGTACTGGAACGCCCAGCCGCGGGTGGGGTTTATGCGTCCCTGTTTGAAAAAATCAATCTGAACCCGGTGTCTGAGCTGAGCGCACTGGATATCTGGCAGGATGCACAGGCGATGTCGGATGCAACGGCGGATGAACGTCTGACCGCCGGCATGCAGGTGTTTCTGGAATGCCTGACAAAATCTGGTTCAAAAGTTGAGAAACTCGACAGAAACCTGATTGACCATCATATCGCCGAACTGGATCACCAGATCAGCCGTCAGCTTGATGCCGTCATGCATCACGATGCTTTTCAGGCGGTGGAAAGTCTGTGGCGCGGTGTGAAATCCCTGGTCGATAAAACCGATTTCCGCCAGAACGTGAAAGTTGAACTGCTGGATATGTCGAAAGAAGACCTGCGTCAGGACTTTGAAGACAGCCCGGAAATTATCCAGAGCGGACTGTATAAACACACTTACATTGATGAATATGACACGCCGGGTGGCGAACCGATTGCCGCGCTGATCTCCGCCTACGAATTTGATGCCTCTGCACAGGATGTGGCCCTGTTGCGCAATATCTCGAAAGTCTCTGCCGCAGCACATATGCCGTTTATCGGCTCCGCAGGTCCGAAATTTTTCCTCAAGGACGCCATGGAGGAGGTGGCGGCCATCAAGGATATCGGCAACTACTTTGACCGCGCGGAATACATCAAGTGGAAATCCTTCCGCGAAACCGATGATTCCCGCTATATCGGTCTGGTGATGCCGCGTGTACTGGGCCGTCTGCCGTATGGCCCGGATACCACGCCGGTCCGTAGCTTCAACTATGTCGAAGAGGTGAAAGGCCCGGATCACAACAAATATCTGTGGACCAACGCCTCGTTTGCCTTTGCCGCGAATATGGTACGCAGCTTTATCAACAACGGCTGGTGCGTCCAGATTCGTGGCCCACAGGCGGGCGGTGCCGTTCAGGACCTGCCTATCCATCTGTACGATCTGGGCACCGGTAATCAGGTGAAGATCCCGTCTGAAGTGATGATCCCGGAAACCCGCGAATTTGAATTCGCCAACCTGGGTTTCATTCCGCTGTCGTACTACAAAAACCGTGACTACGCGTGCTTCTTCTCGGCGAATTCCACCCAGAAACCGGCGCTGTACGATACAGCGGATGCGACCGCCAACAGCCGTATCAATGCCCGTCTGCCTTACATCTTCCTGCTGTCACGCATCGCCCATTATCTGAAACTGATCCAGCGTGAAAATATCGGTACGACCAAAGACCGTCGTCTGCTGGAGCTTGAGCTGAACACCTGGGTTCGCAGTCTGGTCACGGAGATGACCGATCCGGGCGATGAGCTGCAGGCGTCTCACCCGCTGCGTGACGCGAAAGTGGTGGTGGAAGACATCGAAGACAATCCGGGCTTCTTCCGCGTGAAACTCTTCGCGGTGCCGCATTTCCAGGTAGAAGGCATGGACGTCAACCTGTCACTGGTTTCCCAGATGCCGAAGGCGAAATCGTAAGGCGAGGGGAAATCAGGGATGAAAATTTATCGCCCACTTTGGGAGGATGGGGCCGCTCTGGCCCCGCAACAGTTCCAGCAGCAGGCCCGCTGGAATGAACACGTTGCCAGCATGGTCGCCCGGATGGGGTTTTCTCATCCCTGGGGCGTGGTGGCGGCAGAGTTTGATGATGCTGCACTGGCGCTCTCGCGCCTGAACGCCACCCGTCTGGTGGTGCGTTTTCAGGACGGAACCTTTGTTGATACTGACCTGGCTGACACGCTTCCTCCGGTTTGTGATTTGTCTGTTGCCGCCGGCAGTGAAGTTGTTGACGTGGTTGTCGCGCTGCCGCTGCTGAGCGCCAGTGGCGGCAACCTTGATAACGGCCAGGACAGTGAGCGCCCGCGTCGCTGGAAAGCGGAGCGTGTGGTGGTGCAGGAACTGGCCGGGCATGAAAGCGGGGAACTCGCGATCCTGCGTCATGCGCTGACCCTGCGTCTGTCCAGCCAGGAAAACACGGCATACCTGACCTGTCCGGTCGCCCGTCTGGTGCGTAATGCGCAGGGGCAGTGGAGCCGGGACCCGGCTTTTATCCCGCCAATGTTGTCTGTTGCTGCCAGTCCGTGGCTTGTCACCGAACTGGGTGACCTGCTGGTCCGTTTGCAGGCCCGCCGCCGTCGCCTGATGGCCATGCGTCGTGAAAGCAATGAACGGATGGCCGACTTTGCGGTCGCGGATGTCTCCCTGTTTTGGTTGCTCAATGCCCTAAACAGTGCCGAGCCGGTACTGACGGAACTGCTGCAGACGCCTGAGCGTCACCCGGAACTGCTATACCGCGAACTGACCCGTCTGGCTGGCAGCCTGCTGACTTTCTCACTGGAGCAAGATGCCGGCGATATTCCTGCTTATCAGCACGATGCACCAGAACGGGTATTCCCGCCGTTGCTCACACTGCTCGATAAGCTGCTGGAAGCGAGCCTGCCCTCACGGGTGGTGAGTATCGACCTGGAGCATCAGGATCAGATCTGGAGAGGTGTCTTGCACGATGCGCGCCTGCGCGAAGGAGCAGACTTCTGGCTCTCGGTACGCTCCTCCATGCCGAACCATGAACTTCAGACGAAATTCCCACAGTTGTGTAAGGCGGGCAGTTTTGAGGATGTCTCGGAGGTGGTGAATGTGGCCCTGAGCGGGATGACCATGAAACCTGTCAGTCATGTTCCGGCAGCAATTCCGCTACGTCTGGAGAACCAGTATTTCTCGCTGGATCTGAGTACTGAGGCGGCTCGCGCAATGCTTGAGATGGGAAGTTGCACCTTCTATACCCCGCGCTCACTGGGGGATGTGGATCTTGAACTCTTTGCGGTGCTGCGCACATGAATACATCAGAAATGAGTCAAATTGAGCGTATTTTCTACCCCGGCTGGCTGATGGCCAGCCAGCTGCGGGTCGGACAGGAGGTTCGTGACGGGGAAGGGCTCTATCGCCGGGCCTGCCGTCTGGTACAGGAGGTGAAAGCGACGCTCACGGAGGCAGGTTACGGTGACATCAGCCGTGACGATATGGTGTATGCCCTGTGTGCACTGCTTGATGAAAGCGTAATGAACCGGGGAACTACCGATGATGGTTACCTGACCTGGCGCCGTGACCCGCTGCAGGCACACTTCTTTGGCACTCTCAATGCCGGGGAGGAACTGTGGGAAAGGATCCGAAACCTGCTGAAAGAAACCGCACCTGACGCTGCCGTCCTGACCTGCATGTACCGGACCCTGCAACTGGGGTTCGTCGGGCAGTATCGCGCCCAGGATGATGAGCGTCGGGAAGATATCGTTCGTGCGCTCGCGGAGCGTGTGCCGGCGTTTACGCTTGCACAGGACGCTCCCATTGTAGCCCGGGTATCACGCCTGCGCAGCGGTCGTCGCTGGTACTGGCTGACCTGGGTTGTGGCCGCTGTCGCCCTGATCGCGCTGTGGTTCTTCCTTTCGTCTTCGCTTACCGAGCTGGTTAGCCAGACCGTCAGGCCGGGGTAAGCGATGCGGGATGCGTACCGAAATCTGTTAACTGCCCTGGGTGCCATCCTGGCGCTGTGGCTCATCCTGGGATTCTGGCCACTGTCCACGGGCAGCCGCGTGGCGCTCAGTCTGCTGGTTGTTCTGGTGTCCGGGATGATGCTCTGGCGTCAGCGACGGGCCTCCCAGTCGCGGGCGACCGCCGTCCGGGAGATTGTGGAGGAAAACCTGCCGCCGGAAGATTTTCAGGGAGCGGTGATCCTCGTCTGTGGCGACAACACTCCGCTGTTTGTGTCTGGTTTCCGCCACCGGGAAACCCGGCAGGGCTGGTATCTGTGGGTGAAGGATGGGGAACAGCTGCCACGCTTTGCACAACACCTGAGCCTGGTGCGCCCAGCCCTGGTATCGCAAATCTCCGTCATGCTGGCGGTGGTACCTGAACAGCACACCTCCTGCGATTATTTTACCCAGAATCTTCGGGGCTGGCAGCGGGCTGTCGTCCAGTGCCGTGCGGCATTTGGGACGATCCCTCCGCTGTGGACCGTGACCTGGGTATCGCCCCCCGTGGCCTGCGCGGAGGCCGAAACCGTCTGGTTTACCACTGTAAGCCAGCGAAGCGGTATTCAGGTGTATCAGCCCGGTCAGGGCAATGTGTCACTGACGGAGTGGACCCGGGAGAGTAGATCTGACGGGCGACTTTCTCGTCTGAGTCAGGGTCTGTGGCTGGACAGCCTGCTTGCCTGGCAGAACAGCACGGTGAATGACCTGTTGTCGGTACGGCGGGGTGAGTTACCGGCAATGAAGCCCTGCGTGCAGGGCATGTGCATGGTGCCGGTGAGCGGTATCGCGGGCAATCTCTGGCAACAGCACATCACTTCCGTGACGGCGCTGCCACCGGATGCCGTTGTTACGACAGAGCCACTGCCGTTACCTGAACTATTGCTGCCGGCGTTACCGCGCCGCCGTGGTGTCAGTAGCAGAATGGTGTTCTGGGGTTATGCCGGATTACTGGGCGGGATTTTCCTGGCCCTTGCCATGCTGGCGTCCTGGATGAACAACCAGCGCCTTATCCGTAATGTTGGCGATCACCTTGCATTGTATCACCAGCTGACGGGGAAGCCTGTTGCCCCGAAACTGCGGGCGCAGCAGCGCCTCAGAGCCGATGGCGCATTGCTGGACGACTGGGCGCATCGCGGGGAGCCACTGCGTTATCGCCTGGGTCTGTATCAGGGACTGCGCCTGGTTCTACCCGTTGAGGTTGCCGTCAGTGACTGGGCCCCGCCGCTGTCATCGCCACCGCCACAGCCTCCACAGGTTATTAAGAAAATCATTCAGGGTCCGAAAATCATTAGCCTCAACAGCATGTCGCTGTTCGATTCGGGGAAATCGGCGCTGAAAGCCGGGTCCACCAAATGGCTTGTGAACTCGCTGGTCGGCATCAAAGCGAAGCCGGGCTGGCTGATTGTTGTGTCCGGCCATACCGATAACAGCGGTAACCCGAAGATCAACCAAACACTGTCACTGAAACGTGCCGAAGCGGTGCGCGACTGGATGCGTGACACCGGCGACGTGCCGGAAAGCTGTTTTGCGGTGCAGGGCTATGGCGAAAGTCGTCCTGTTGCAACGAATGACACGTTGGAGGGCCGGGCGCTCAACCGCCGTGTCGAAATCAGTCTGGTACCACAGGCCAATGCCTGCCAGGTACCGGGCCACACCCAGGCGTCATCTCAGGATGATGGCGCATCACTACACAATGGAGAGTAATTCCATGGCAATTCCTGTTTATCTCTGGCTGAAAGACGACGGCGGCGCGGACATTAAAGGGTCTGTGGACGTTCAGGATCGTGAAGGCAGCATCGAAGTGGTGGCTCAGGAGCATAACCTGTATATCCCGACCGATAACAACACCGGCAAGCTGACCGGTACCCGCATTCACACCCCATTCCTGTTCACCAAGGAGATCGACTCTTCCAGCCCGTATCTCTACAAGGCGGTGACCACCGGCCAGACCCTCAAGTCTGCGGAATTCAGGTGGTACAAGATCAACGATGCGGGCCAGGAAGTGGAGTACTTCAACACCAAACTGGAAAACGTAAAAGTGGTGAAAGTGAACCCTGAGATGTACGACATCAAGGACCCTTCTAAAGAGAAGCACAACCACCTTGAGCGCATTGAACTGCGTTACGAAAAAATCACCTGGACCTACAAAGACGGCAACATCATTCATTCCGATTCGTGGAACGAACGCGCCACGGCGTAAGCCTGATGCGGGCAGGGAGACTTGTCCGCAGTTTTTCTGAGTGCCTGCCCGGCGGGTACTGAGCAAAACATCCTACAACCGAGAAATCTGACCTGATGCGCTTAGGTTCCTGACCACAGGAAAAGCGATGGGCGGTAGCGTGCCTGAAGGTCTTCAGAGAGCGAGTTTAAAAACATGGAAAACCCGGCAATCCTTCTTCGACGTCTCAACCCTTACTGTGCCCGCGCGATGGAAGGGGCTGCCTCTCTGTGTCAGACCCGCGCCCATGCAGAAATCCTGCCGGAGCACTGGCTGCTGAAGTTGCTCGAACAGGGGGAAGGTGACCTGACGGTGCTGGCCCGCCGTTACGAGTGGGACATGGACAGCATCTGGCAGGATTTACTCGGCTGGCTGGATAAACAGCCGCGCTCCGTGCGCCACCGACCGCAGCTCTCCGATAATATCCAGTCTCTGATGCAGGAAGCCTGGCTGATTGCCTCGCTTAACGGTGAAGAACAGATCCGAAGTCACCACCTGCTAATGGCGCTGGTTGAAAAACAGAATTTGGTACGCTGTGACGGTCTGTGGCCGCTGCTGACCCTGGGGCAAAGCCAGCTTGAACGCCTGCGTCCGCTGCTGGACGCACAGTCAGACGAACGCCCGCAAGTGCAGCAGGAAGCCGAACTGGCACAGATCCATGGCGGGGAGGTTGAATTTGTGGTTCGCCCGGTTGGCGAGGACGTGAAGGAAGGCGAGCTGAACCCAGCGTTACAGAACGCACTGGATAAATTCACTCTCGACGTCACAGCCAAAGCCAGAGAGGGCAAAATCGATCCGGTGTTTGGGCGTGATACGGAAATCCGCCAGATGGTGGATATTCTCTCCCGCCGCCGCAAGAACAACCCGATCCTGGTGGGTGAACCAGGCGTAGGGAAAACCGCACTGGTCGAAGGCCTGGCGCTGCGTATTGCCGAGGGCAACGTACCGGAATCGCTCAAACCGGTTATCGTGCGCACCCTTGACCTCGGCCTGCTGCAGGCAGGCGCAGGCGTGAAAGGCGAGTTTGAACAGCGTCTGAAAAACGTCATTGATGCCGTGCAGCAGTCACCAGTGCCGATCCTGCTGTTTATCGACGAAGCCCACACCATTATCGGTGCCGGTAACCAGGCCGGTGGCGCGGATGCCGCCAACCTGCTGAAACCTGCGCTGGCGCGTGGCGAATTGCGCACCATTGCCGCGACAACATGGTCCGAATACAAGCAGTATTTCGAACGCGATGCTGCGCTGGAGCGCCGCTTTCAGAGGGTGAAGGTGGATGAGCCGGACGATGACACGGCATGTCTGATGCTGCGTGGCCTGAAATCCCGCTATGCCGAACACCACAACGTGCACATCACCGACGATGCGGTGCGTGCTGCCGTTACGCTTTCCCGACGTTACTTAACAGGCCGCCAGTTGCCCGACAAGGCGGTGGATTTACTCGACACCGCGAGCGCCCGTGTGCGCATGAGCCTGGACACTGTACCGGAACAGCTGATCCGCATTCGCTCGCAGATGACGTCGCTCGACATAGAGAAGCAGGCGTTGCTGGAGGATATTGCCGTTGGTCGTCAGAGCCACGGTGAACGCCTGACGGCGATTGAGCAGGAAGAAGCGCACCTGATGGCGGAACTCGGGGAGCTGGAAACCCGGTACGTTGAGGAGCTGAAACTCACTGAACAACTGATGGAATGCCGCCAGGACACTTCCCGTCAGAGCGAGATGTACAGGCTGCAACAGGCGCTGAACGGCATGCAGCACAGTAACCCGTTGTTGACGGTGGATGTGGACGTGCGCACCGTAGCGAATGTCATCGCCGACTGGACCGGCGTGCCATTGTCGTCGCTGATGAAAGACGAACAGACTGAACTGCTGGCCCTGGAAAATGAAATCGGTAAACGCGTGGTCGGGCAGGACGTGGCGCTCGCTGCCATCGCCCGGCGCCTGCGCGCTGCGAAGACCGGGCTGACGTCCGAAAACGGTCCACAGGGCGTATTCCTGCTGGTCGGTCCGAGCGGGGTCGGCAAAACCGAAACCGCGCTGGCGCTGGCAGACGTGCTGTACGGCGGTGAAAAATCGCTGATCACCATCAACCTGTCGGAGTATCAGGAGCCGCACACCGTTTCCCAACTGAAAGGCTCACCGCCGGGCTATGTCGGTTACGGCCAGGGCGGCATTCTCACCGAAGCGGTACGCAAACGCCCGTACAGCGTGGTGCTGCTGGATGAAGTGGAAAAAGCCCACCGTGACGTGATGAACCTGTTCTATCAGGTGTTCGATCGTGGCTTTATGCGTGACGGTGAAGGCCGGGAAATCGACTTCCGCAACACGGTCATTCTGATGACCTCGAACCTCGGCAGCGACCACCTGATGCAACTGCTCGATGAACAGCCGGATGCCACCGAAAGCGACCTGCACGAACTGCTGCGCCCTATACTGCGCGACCACTTCCAGCCGGCACTGCTCGCCCGCTTCCAGACCGTCATTTACCGTCCGCTGGCGGAAGCGGCCATGCGTACCATCGTGGAAATGAAACTGGCTCAGGTCAGCAAACGCTTACATCGTCACTACGGGCTGACCACGCACATCGACGAAACACTTTATGACGCACTGACCGCCGCTTGTCTGCTGCCGGACACCGGCGCGCGCAACGTTGACAGCCTGCTCAATCAACAAATTCTGCCGGTGCTGAGTCAGCAGTTGCTCACGCACATGGCCGCGCAGCAGAAGCCACACAGCCTGATACTGGGCTTGGATGACGAAGAAGGGATTGTGCTGGCGTTTGATTAACTGGTTTATCTAAAGGGTAGCAATTATGGACAGCGCAAAAGAAATTGCCAGAGATATGCTTGAGGCCATTCATATCGATGGGTCTGGGTTTATCGGTGCTGTGGCGAAAGGTGTTATTTCCTTACCCGTCAGCCTTGTCTATCTTGGCTATGATTTTATAGATACGGAACACCGCAGAGAGAATCAGGATGATAAATTTCGGTTAGCAGCACTGGTTAAAAAAGTAACTTTTAACGATGAGGTTATTTATAAGGTTATTAAACCATTTATAGATGATTTTGTTTCTCATGTAGACATGCATAAAATTTCACATTTTTCAAGAAATATATCTGGAAGTGTTATAGGTAAAATGATGTTCTCACAGTTTACGGGGGTTAACATCGGAAGGGCGATTATATCTCAAGGAGTTGGTGCCTTTTTTTCTGGTTCTGTTGCTGGTGGTGTATTGGGAGTTGGTGCTGAAGCATCAAGATCTACTTATACATCACGGTACTTGCGTGAAAGAAACCCCATAATGTATGAGAAATTAAACAGTATGGGTGATTTTGATCTTTTTTATTATCTTGTTGAGGACATTGTTAGGCCTTATGAGACGGCTTGTGAAATTGCAAAGATAAATCCTGAAGAGTTTAATAATGTCTGCGAATACTTCTTTGGAGGTTTATGAATATAAAAGATTTTATACTTATCATTGTTTCACGGATCGTAGCCAGTATCGGGATGACGCTAGGAACTATCAGTATGATTTACTCTTTCTACTGTTTCTTTTTTTCAGCCAATCCTTACCGCTTTATTCTAGGTGGGGCAGGTATAGTAGCCTTTCTCATAGGTTATGGACTTTATAAATTCGCCTTGAAATACATTTATGATGAATGGGAACATTATAGATAATATTTATCATATTTGTTGAGTTTGGTTCTATTTAATATCATTCTAATCCAGGACAGGAATTATAGAAATGGAAAATATATTTAAAATGACAGAGGGTATCTTTAATCGCTATAAACTGGATATTCCTTCCTGCCCTTATCCATTGGATGTAGAACGTTTTGATGGTTTAGAACAAATGAGTGCTCTCTATCATTACACCATTCGTTTTACCAGTTCACATCCGGATCTTACGGCTGAAATGATGTTAAGTAAAACCGCTACGCTGAGCATGGGGGTGGGGAAACTATTAGATTCTGTTGTCGGTAAAATTGTTCATGGTGTGGTGACAAGTTTCCAACGGCTGAACGGTTCACGCGATCAGGTTACATATGAGATTATTCTGGAACCTTTTATATCCTTACTGGATAAGCAGTTCCGTACTCACCGTTTCTTCGTCAACAAATCAGTGCCGGAAGTGGTAGAGCAAATTCTTGGCGAGCATGGTTTGAAGGGGTGGGAATATGAATTCAAGCTTAAACAAACTTACCCAAAACGGGAACAGATAAACCAGTACCAGGAAAGTGACCTGGAGTTTATCGAACGCCTGCTGGCGGAGGTGGGGATTTTTTACTTCTTCACCCTGCAGCCTGATACTCAGACCGAAGTGGTGCACTTCGCCGACAAGCAGAGTGCCTGGACGTTTGGTAAATCACTGCCGCTCAGCAGTCCGTCAGGGATGAATGACAATGCTGCCCACTCGGTATGGGGCGTTAAGGTCCGACAGAACGTGGTGGAGCGTTCTGTCACGGCCAGTGACTATAACCACCGTGAAGCCCAGAATGTCCTGACCTCTGTACCGGCGGACATGACTCTCGGCGACGGGGAGGGAAACACTTACGGCGATGTGTATCACTACCGCCCACGTCACCTTGAACGTGGCGATAAAATCACCCCGGCGGCAGAAACCGGTAACTTCTGGGCGCGTCTGGAGCATGAGCGCTTCCTGTCCAATCAGACCACAGTGACCGGCAGCAGCACCGACCACACACTCGGCCCGGCACAGGTACTGACTATTACCGAAAAGGCCATACCGCCAACGCTGCCCCGTGAAACGGAGAACGGTGTGGTTATTATCCGCACTGGCTACTACGCCAGCCGTAAGAATGCCTTGAAAGTGGCATGGGTCGCGATGCCGTACTACGAGAACCGTTGCTGGCGTCCTGCCGCTAAAAAGCGTCCGGTGGTCAGCGGTACCCTGATGGCGCGCGTGACCAGCGCCAGGGAGAACGATATCTACGCCTGGCAGGATGCATCCGGCATGTACCGCGTGAAGTTTGATGCCGACCGTGATGACAAAAAGCTGGGCATGGAAAGCATGCCGGTGCGCTTCGCCAAACCTTACGGCGGCGACAAATACGGCTTCCACTTCCCGCTGATACAGGGTACTGAAGTCGCCATTGCCTTCCATGAAGGCGATCCGGACAGGCCGTATATTGCGCACGCGCTGCATGACTCGCGCCACGTTGACCACATCACTGAGGCCAACAGCACGCGTAACGTTATCCGCACAGCTGGCCTGAATAAGCTGCGGATGGAGGATAAGCGCGGCGAAGAGCACGTCAAGATCAGTACAGAGTACGGTGGTAAGACCCAACTCAACTTAGGCCACAACGTGAATGCTTCCCGCGAACTACGCGGTGAAGGTGCTGAGCTGCGTACTGACCGGCATGTTTCTATCCGGGGGGGGGCCGGAGTGTTTATCACAGCAGATAAACAGCCGTTTGCCGGGGACAAGATGCTTTCCATGCAGGAGGCAATAGCCCAGCTTGAGAATGCACTGAGTATTGCCCGAAGCATGTCAGATGCCGCTGAAACCGCACAGGCGCTACCCGCTGATATTCAGAGCCAGGTGAAGTTGACTGATGCTCTCAAAGATCTTGCACAGCCAGGGATGGTGTTAAATGCACCTGAAGGGGTAAGCATCACCAGCCCACAGACAGTGCGTATCGCCTCGGGAAGCGCCAGCGTCGGGATTATGTCACAACAAAACACTGATATCAGTGCACTTAAGCGCTTTACCGTGGCAGCGGGTGAAGCCGTGAGTATGCTGGCCCGTAAGGCAGGGATGAAACTCTTTGCCGCTAAGGGAAAAGTAGAAATTCAGGCTCAGGATGATGCACTTGATGCGATAGCCAAAAAGGATGTGACCGTAACCAGCACGGAAGGGCGGGTTGAAATCACGGCGGCGAAAGATGTCGTACTGAAAAACCTGGACGGGTCGTTCATTCAGTTGCAGGGTAAAAATATTATTCTGGGCTGTGAAGGTAATATCCTGTGGAAATGTGCAAATGCGCAGAAAATGGGAACCGCAAACTATACCTCTTCTGTACCGGAATTTCCCGGTGGATACAGTGAATATTTTGTTGCGCACGATGGGAAAACAGGACAGCTTGCTCCGAATACGCGCTATCGCATTACGACCAGTAAAGGCGATGTTTTTTCCGGTATAACGGATTCAGACGGGAATACTGCCGAAATATTCACAGCATTATCTGACAAGATCAAAGTTGAGCTTGGATAAGAAATCCAGATTTAATCAGAACACAAATAGCAGGAGTTGCCTTCATGGGGAATACAGCAACCGTTCATGGCAGTGGCAAAACAGGGATGCAGGCAAAGGGCATTAAAGCCAGCCATGTATCAGGTACCCGCCTTTATTTTCATGCCGACAGTGAAACATTTCTGGCTGTTGATGGTGATGAACTGGAACAGGAAAGTAATGCCCTGAATAAACTGTTAGGCCACCAGGTTGATACGCAGATGCGTATTGATGATTTAACGTTGCAGTGCACCAGATTAAACTGGGGGAAAATTAGTGAACGTACCGCCCTGCAAACTCAAATACAACAGGAAGCCCAGCGACTTGATGATCTGAATAAACAATTGAAAGTTAAATTGACGACGCTTTCAGCAACAGAGGAACTTCCGAAGACCACACTCCTTGATAATAGCAGCAAAAGTGCTGTTGCCCTGATGGAGTTAATCGAAGTCCGGGGTGGCATGAAAGGTGTTCGTTACATTTATGTCCGTTCAGATCAAATTGACAGCAAATGGCGACGTTATCCGCTTGAAGATAGCGATAAAAAGTCCGGTGGTAAGAGCTTTATTATATCAGAGTCATATACTGACAATGAGGGAAATACAAGGGCAAGAGAAAAGATCGATTACGATAAGCTGAAAACGCAGATAAGCAAAGTAAAACCCAAAATGCTGAAGGCTGAGCAGGATTTATTAGAACAGCACACAGGTGTTCTTGGGCAATGGGCGAGGGATATGAATGACAGCCTCAAACATTCTCCTTATCAGGGAGAGAGATTTGGTTTTGATGCTCAGTCTCAGCTTATGCGCTGGACTTATGGAGCAGGTCTGACGGAAGAATTAAATCCGTTTGAAGTAGATTTTCGTAATCAAGGTAAGAAGGTAAAAAAAGAAGCTGTCACCAATGGAAAAGCAAGCGCATATACAAGTCTCGCTCTCGCTGAGTCTAAAAGCAAATTAACTCTGTCACTTCCAGATATACATGGTATTACGATGACTTATCCTCTGAAGCCCGAAATGGGCGGAGGAATGGGAAGCCTGGGGGTATTACGTTTTGATTTTGAACTGACTTTGGCGGGCAGTGTTGGTGCAAGCTTAGGCGTTGAGTTGGGTGTATCGGTGAAAAGTAACTGGGCAAAAGGCGTCCCGGGCTCTTCAGGTGATGGAACTGCCCCCGCTCCCGGACAACGTAAAATTGATATCAGCCAGGTGGTGAAAGAGCCGGAAGCAACAGGGGAATTAACCGTCTTTGCCGGAGCCCAGGCGTCAGCAAACCTAGCTGGTTCGATTAAGTGGTTAAATCCCGAAAATAAAAAATCAAAATATACACAGTTAGCGAAGATTGCTGTAGGTACTGCAGCCCAATTTGGGGTGGGATGGAGTGGTACCTTCAGGTTCAGTTATGAAAGTGGAAGAGTTAAAGTTCTTGCTCGTGGTGGCATGTGTTGGGGGGGCGGCGGAAAAGGAAGTATCGCTTTTGATATAGATGGTATAGCGATCATGACTGATTTTATGCCCTGCTTAACTTATATGCTTCGTAATGCTGATTACATTAAACTATCAGATAATGTAATCAACGAAGGCGATTTTTATGCCTTTTGTGCGTTGCCTTTACTGCTTTGTATGTACGGAGCGAATCAATCACTTGATTATTTTGGGAAAGAGGCTGGAGAACTACTAATGAAGCTTCAAAAAAGCTGGAGTGAAAAAAATAGTAGAGTGGCCCTGATGCAGAATATTATTAATACAGGGGGGGATTGCTTAAAATATTCCCCCCCCGAAAGTAAAGGAGCGGCAATCGCTTCATTAATTGAACGCAATTTTTGGGACGATGTTGCCAGCCCCGCAAGCCACGCTCAAACGAAGTGTGAAGGACTGGTGACATATAGTGCAAGAAAGCGGGCTGTGCTGCTGTCATTACGTTGGATTCAGTCAAAAAGAGATTATGAAAACGTTATGCAACATCTATCTAAAGAGTTCGCTGTAGTAGGTCCATGGCAATCAAATCAACAGAAGGTTGCTGATTTCCTTGCATTGGGTGAAGAGGTTCAAACATATGGGGTTAGAAACATTGTCCCAAATGCGTCCACAGTTAAGATCTATCCCAGTCATTATGCTGAAAATTTAATATCAATATATAATAGCCTACCTGATTCAGTTGAGGTTCAGGGAAATGAATTAAAAGCATTAGAGGAGGTGTCTCCATTCTTAATGGAAAGTTGCACACGCGTTTTTGTAAATGACATGGAGATGAAATAGTGAAGGCAAATAACATTTCTTTTTTTATTTCTCTAGTGGTTTTCTTGGTTGCTGGTTGTAATGATAATGATAATGATAGTGATAGAAAAGAAGAGCAAAATAAATTGTCTTCAAAAATTGTTGACACAATGATAACGGTTGATGGTGGACGTTATCAGATGGGAGACTTCGGGCCACTTGTAGGAGAAAAACTACCATTCAGTCCAGATTCTGATAATAAGCCATTACACTGGGTGGAGTTGACTACGTTTAGAATAGCTAAAAATAGAGTTACTTGGGAAGAATTCAACAAATGGTTGCAACTAGTTAATAGAGACAAAAATGATTATTATAAATGGGCAACCAAAGATGATATGAGTGAAAGATTTAAAAAACCGACAGGAGACAAGTATCCAGCAATAGCTAACTGGAAAGATGCTTTTGATTTTTGTCACTGGGTTGGCAATGTTACAGGAAAAAAAATCGCCTTACCTACTGAGGCCCAGTGGGAATATGCTGCACGTAGTCGCGGAAAATTCAGACAATTTGCTAACAGTGATAATGTCTATGACCTAAGTGTTCCCGATTCAAAACTTAATTTTACTCACGACTATTCTCCAGTTGGTTCTTTCCCACCCAATCCATTGGGGCTTTATGACATGATGGGAAATGGACATGACTGGGTTAATGACTGGTATGCTGAGGATTATTACCAACATTCTCCTGAAAAAGATCCCCAGGGGCCAGCTAATGGAACGGAAAAAGTGGTCAGAGGCTACTTAGGTTCAATGTTTGGTTTGTATGATATCACGCGAGGAAGTAATAAGCCGGAAACAGAAGCACCCGGCTATGGATTTCGTTGTGTAGAAAATTGATTAATATATTTAATGATGAACTTTTGATTATCATGAGTAAATGCAAGCAAATTATCATTACCTTTATATCAGGTGTCGTTCTCATTGGATGTGATAATGCGAAAGGTAATACAGGTAGTGAGAAGCAATTCGCTGATGAGATTGTTAACTCCATGATTCCCGTTAAAGGTGGACGTTTCCAAATGGGAGATTTTGGCCCTCTTGTTGGTGAAAAATTGCCATTTATCCCTGAACAGAATAATAAGCCATTACACTGGGTTGAGTTGTCTGACTTTAAAATAACAAAATATAAAGTAACCTGGGGTAATTTTAATAAATGGATTAACTTAACTGGAAAAGATAAAAATCAGTATTATCTATGGGCCACAAAAAAAGTACAAGTGAGCGTTTTAGAAAAACAACAGGAGATCATTACCCTGCCTCAGTAAATTGGAATGATGCTAAAGCTTCCTGCCAATGGATTGGGAAGGTATCAGGAAAATCTATTACTTTACCTACCGAAGCTCAATGGGAATACGCAGCTCGTAGCCGAGGGCAGTTTTTTCAGTTTGCAAATATTGACAATCAATATAATCCTGACGATCCAGATGATAAACTTAACTTCACTCATGACATGGCTCCTGTCGGTTCGTATCCTCCAAATCCCTTAGGTTTATATGACATGATGGGGAATGGAAATGAATGGGTGAATGACTGGTATGCTGAAGATTATTATAAAAACTCACCTGAAAAAAATCCGCAAGGACCAGATAAAGGTGACAAAAAAGTGATTCGAGGTTATTTGGGTTCCATGTTTGGATTGTATGATATTACACGAGGGAAAAGCGAACCTGATTATGAAGATCCTGGTGATGGTTTTCGCTGTGTAGAGAATTAATATTTTAAAATAGTATGCTTACTGTCTGGAGTATAAAGATCTAATTTCAATTTATGATGTTTTGATTAAATCAACTTGAAACTAGGGCTTGAGTCAAAAGTATTGGTGGAAGTTTGAAGTAAAATTGTACTGGGATTGTTGTTAATGGTATGGCGGTGAGTAAATGAATAAAGTTACTTTTATTATAGCCATTAGTATCTTCGTTATTACTGGTTGCAATGAAGAAAAAAGCCGAAAAGAACAAAGTAAATTAGCTTCGCAGATTGTTGACTCAATGGTGACAGTTGAAGGTGGGCGTTATCAAATGGGAGATTTTGGTTCTCTCATTGGAGAAAAACTACCGTTTAGTTCTGATAATGATAACAAGCCGCTTCACTGGGTTGATTTAACTGATTTTAAAATGACAAAAAATAGAATAACTTGGGGGGAGTTTAATTTATGGCTATCTATGACTAACAAAGATACCAATAAATATTATAAGAAAATTTCAAATAGAAAAGTTGAAAGTAAATACGACGAACGTATGCTTAAGTACATTGGTGATGATTACCCTGCGGTTGCTAACTGGAAAGATGCTTTTGATTTTTGTCACTGGGTTGGCAATGTTACAGGAAAAAAAATCGCCTTACCTACTGAGGCCCAGTGGGAATATGCTGCACGTAGTCGCGGAAAATTCAGACAATTTGCTAACAGTGATAATGTCTATGACCTAAGTGTTCCCGATTCAAAACTTAATTTTACTCACGACTATTCTCCAGTTGGTTCTTTCCCACCCAATCCATTGGGGCTTTATGACATGATGGGAAATGGACATGACTGGGTTAATGACTGGTATGCTGAGGATTATTACCAACATTCTCCTGAAAAAGATCCCCAGGGGCCAGCTAATGGAACGGAAAAAGTGGTCAGAGGCTACTTAGGTTCAATGTTTGGTTTGTATGATATCACGCGAGGAAGTAATAAGCTGGAAACAGAAGCACCCGGCTATGGATTTCGTTGTGTAGAAAATTGATTAATATATTTAATGATGAGCTTTTGATTATCATGAGTAAATGCAAGCAAATTATCATTACCTTTATATCAGGTGTCGTTCTCATTGGATGTGATAATGCGAAAGATAATACAGGTAGTGAGAAGCAATTCGCTGATGAGATTGTTAACTCGATGATTCCCGTTAAAGTGGGACGTTTCCAAATGGGAGATTTTGGCCCTCTTGTTGGTGAAAAATTGCCATTTAGCCCTGATCAAAATAATAAGCCATTACACTGGGTTGAGTTGTCTTACTTTAAAATAAAAAAATATAAAGTAACCTGGGGAAATTTTAATAAATGGATTAACTTAACTTGAAAAGATAAAAATCAGTATTATTTATGGGCCAAAAAAAAGTACAAGTGAGCGTTTTAGAAAATCAACAGGAGATCATAATCCTGCCTCAGTAAATTGGAGTGATGCTAAAGCTTTCTGTCAATGGATTGGGAAAGTGTCAGGAAAATCTATTACTTTACCTACCGAAGCTCAATGGGAATACGCAGCTCGTAGCCGAGGTCAGTTTTTCCAGTTTGCAAATAGTGACAATCAATATAATCCTGACGATCCAGATGATAAACTTAACTTCACTCATGACATAGCTCCTGTCGGTTCGTATCCTCCAAACCCCTTAGGTTTATATGACATGATGGGTAATGGAAATGAATGGGTGAATGACTGGTATGCTGAAGATTATTATATGAGCTCACCTGAAAAAAATCCGCAAGGACCAGATAAAGGTGACAAAAAAGTGATTCGAGGTTATTTGGGTTCCATGTTTGGATTGTATGATATTACACGAGGGAAAAGCGAACCTGATTATGAAGGTCCCGGTGATGGTTTTCGCTGTGTAGAGAATTAATATTTTAAATATGATAATAACTGGAGGATGTATGTCCAAAGGATTTGTATTGCTTGGCGATAAAACAACGCATGGTGGCGAAGTTATTTCTGCCTCTTCGACCATGATCGTGAATGGAAAAAATGTAGCACTAGTTGGCGACGAAATTAATTGTCCTGTCGATGGGCATGGCATCAATGCCATTATTGAAGGATCACCGGAATGGATATCTGATGGCAAACAAGTTGTCGTCGATGGCTGTGAATGTGAATGTGAATGCGGCTGCCATGTGATCTCCAGTGCGCCGGACTGTTCGGTAGGATAAATAATGAGCTGGGAACGCCAGAAAGCCACTATCACCGCAGAGCCGGAAGAGCCATCAACCATGTTGTGGTTGATAGCCTGTCTCGTTGCAATAATCACCGGAGTGCTCCTTTTTGTTCTCCATGCCAATCAGTTTCTGGGAGCACTGCAAAAATTTAATCTCTGGATCGTAGCGGGAAGCCCACTCTTTCTCTGGTTCGTGATGATTTGCTTACGAAGTTGGCTGTATAACCATGCGATGGACAAACATCAGTTTGAGTCCGATGAAGCGGAATATGCACAGCAACAATGGACTGACTGGGCAGGACGCTATCTGGCGGTTCTGTACAGCAGGGTGATCCTGCCCGCTGAACTCACGCCCGCACGCTTTATACAGTCTCCTGCTGATCTTGAACAGAGCAATGCGCTTGGCAGGCGTATCGCGCTCCCCCCGGGAGAAAATGTGTTTTCGGCCCTTCTTGGTGGCCTTGATGAATCACTCATACAACTCTGTGCTGATTTGCCATTTGGGGTAACACTGTTCACTGATGCTTCGGATCCCGAAGAGCATTTGCAGAAGTCTTTTTCTGCCGCGTGGATCCAACATTTCGGCCTCACGCTCTCGGCACCTTTCCTGACGGTCCTGAATACCCGCTCCTTTTTGTCGGTCGAAGAGCGAATCAAAACACCAACGCTGGATGTCGAGCTGTTGTTGATTCATCAGACGCAGGGGGGCGACGTTTACAGTGATGCGCTGGCAGCCCTGTTACTGACCTCTGACGATGTGGCCACCAAATACCACTTTGGGCATCACGCCCGTCTGCTACGGCCCATGTCGATCGAGCCTGCAGAAGATCTGAGCCAGGCCTTTGATACCTTTTTATCCACTCAGTCACAGGCTATCAAAACAGACGTGCTTCTCGGGGACGGTACTGCGTGGGGCAAGGTATTTTCCACGCTGCTGGGCAGCGCTAAAAACTACGAAGGCCACTGGAAACCGCAACAGTGTCACTGGCTGGAAGAGTACGCAGGACGTAGTGGCCCCTTCTCTCCGTGGATTATGGTCGCTGTCGCCAGTGATATTGTGGCACTTACGGGGAACTGCCTGATGCTTTCTGATGATAAAAAACAACGATTTATGAATACCGTAACAACAGGGGAGCAGGTGAATGGCAAAGGATAGTTTGGCGTGGCGTGGCAGTTGGGGACGTCTCGGCTTTACTGCGATCATCGCCGCTCTACTGGCATGGGCCATCTGGTCGCATGGGGATACAATTGGCCTGAACAGCAAGGGATTAAAAACGCTGGGTATTGTCGGGGCGATGATCCTGTTGCTGTTAATTCGTCATGGCAGGGCCATCGGGTTAGCGCTCAAACAACGCTGGTCACGTTTTCAGGCTGAACGTAAGAAAGAATTACCGACCAGTGAAGGTCGCGTTGAGCAGACTGCCCCCCGTAACGTTACCGTTGACACCATCCGTGACGGCATGCGTAACCTCTACGGTCGGCTCTGGGGCCGCAAAACGCGCATCCTGCTGGTCACTGGCACCGCCTCTGAAGTGGAGCAACTGACACCAGGCCTTACGGCTCAGCTCTGGCAGGAAGACCGCGGTACGCTGTTGCTGTGGGGCGGTGACCTCAACACGCCAGCAGACAGTGCCTGGCTGACCGCACTGCGCAAACTGCGCCGCCGTCCGGCGGATGGTCTGGTGTGGGTCACCTCGGCCTTTGACCAGCTCTCAACACCAGGGCTGGAACAGCCGCTGCCGGTACCCTCTGAAAGCACCATGGATTCCCTGTCTCACGCCATCAGCGCGCGTATGGAAACGCTTGGCTGGCAGCTCCCGCTGTATGTCTGGTCCCTGCACCCGCGCGCCGGTAAGCCGGAAGGGCGCATTACGCAGGCAACCGGCTGCCTGTTGCCTGCCGGTTGTCACCCAGAAGGTCTGGCAGAACAGCTCACCTCTCTGACGCCAGATTTGATCTCACAGGGCCTGCAGCAGGCCTGCGGTGAGGTGAAACACAACTTCTTATTGACGCTTGCCGACCAGCTCATTCGCGAGCCACAAAGCGTGACCGCACCGCTGTCAGTGATGCTCAATCCGTACCGCCCGCTGCCGCTGGCCGGTGTGGTGTTCAGTCAACCCTCTGCCGGTGCTGAACGTGCCGTGACGCACCACTGGAGCATGGATAAGCGCTGGGATGTTCTGCCTGAGTCTGTCCGCACGCTTCCTGCCGGACTGCGTCCGCGCAAGCCGGGTATTCCATGGCGCAAGATGATGGCGTCTGCTGCTGCGCTTACGATGATGGGCTGGGTCGTGTGGATGAGCATCGCCTATGTCACCAACCGCAATCAGATTGACGCTGCAAATGCCCAGGCCGCACTTGCCGCCCGACAGAATCAGCCGCTGGAGCAGCGTCTGCATGCGCTGTCTGAACTGCAGAAAATGCTGACCCGTCTGCATTACCGTGCTGAGCACGGCGTGCCATGGTATGAGCAGGCCGGGCTGAGTCAGAATGACGCCCTACTGGCGGCGCTCTGGCCATGTTACCAGGACAGCGCGCTCCCGCTGTTGCGGGATGCAGCCGCTGACCACTTGCAGATCCGGTTGAATGCTTTTAATGCCCTGCCACCGGGTAGCCCGATGCGTGAGCAGATGGCAAAAACCACCTGGGAACAGCTCAAGATCTACCTGATGCTGGCGCGTCCTGAGCATATGGACGCGGCCTGGTTCAGCTCGGCACTACTGCGCTACTGGCCAAAACGTGATGGCGTGAAAGACGGTGTCTGGCAGGGCATGGCGCCGTCACTGCTGTCGTTCTATGGCGCGCAGCTGGTTGCGCATCCTGATTGGAAGCTTCGTGCTGATGAAAGCATGATCAGCCAGGCGCGCTCCCTGCTGGTTCGCCTGATGGGCGTACGTAACAGTGAATCGACCCTGTACCAGAGGATTCTCTCGCAGGTGGCACATCTGTACGTCGATATGCGCCTGGAAGACATGACCGGCGATACTGACGCATCCCGTCTGTTTAGCACCAAAGAAGTCGTGCCGGGCATGTTTACCCGCCAGGCCTGGGAGCAGGCCGTGCAGCCCGCTATCGAAAAGATGGTGAAAGCACGCCGGGACGAGCTCGACTGGGTACTGACTGACAGCAAGCATCAGATGAATAAACAGGACGAGACTTCGCCGGAAGCACTGAAAAAGCGCCTGACGGAGCGCTACTTTGCCGACTTTGGCGGGGCCTGGTTGGAGTTTCTGAACAGCCTGCGCTGGAACCGGGCCATGACGCTGTCGGATTCCATTGACCAACTGACCCTGATGGCCGACGTGCGTCAGTCACCTCTGGTGGCGCTGATGAACACCCTGAATGTGCAGGGGCGCACTGGCCGGACCGGTGAGGCGATTTCTGACTCGCTGGTGAAATCGGCCAAAAACCTGCTTGGCGGTGATAACAAGGATGCTATTGACCAGAGTGCCAGCTTTCACGGTCCGCTGGATGCGACCTTTGGTCCGGTGCTGGCGCTGATGGACAAGAACCGCACGGGAGCACAGGAGCAGAGTCTGCAGTCGTTCCTGACCCGCGTGACGCAGGTTCGTCTGCGTCTGCAGCAGGTGACCAATGCGGCTGACTCGCAGGCCATGACCCAGACCATTGCCCAGACTGTATTCCAGGGCAAAGCTGTTGACCTGACCGAAACCCGTGACTATGGCAGCCTTATTGCCGCCAGTCTGGGGCAGGAGTGGAGCGGCTTTGGCCGGACGCTGTTTGTGAACCCGATGGAGCAGGCCTGGCAACAGGTTCTGACTCCGGCAGCCGACAGCCTCAATGCCCAGTGGCAACAGGCGGTGGTGGCTGAGTGGAACAGTGCCTTTGGTGGGCGCTATCCGTTTAACAACTCCAGCAGCGATGTCTCCCTGCCGCTGCTGGCTAAATACCTCAATGCCGATTCCGGGCGTATCGCTCAGTTCCTGCAGACCCGCCTCAAAGGCGTGCTGCATAAAGAAGGAAACCACTGGGTACCGGACAGCATCAACTCGCAGGGGCTGGCCTTTAATCCGGCGTTCCTTAACGCCATCAACACTCTGAGTTATATCTCAGATGTGGCCTTCACCGAAGGCAATGCCGGGATGAACTTCGAACTGCGACCAGGAACGGCCGCAGGCGTAATGCAGACCGACATGATTATCGACAGCCAGAAGCTGACCTATGTGAATCAACTGCCGACGTGGAAGCGCTTCACATGGCCTGCTGATACAGAAGCACCAGGGGTGAACCTGAGTTGGATTAGCACGCAGGCGGGCACCCGTCAGTACGCCGATATTCCTGGCTCATGGGGCTGGATACGCCTGCTCGATAAAGCCGCCATTAATACTTACCCGGGGGTGGGCAGCAGCTACAGCCTGAGCTGGAAGGCACAGGACGGTCGCACACTTAATTACACCCTGCGTACTGAAGCCGGCGAGGGCCCGCTGGCGTTGCTGAAGCTGCGTAACTTCCGCCTGCCAGAGACGATTTTCAGCACAACCGAGGTGACATCGTCAGACCAGGTTGCCAGCACGGGAAATGATACAGAGGACGTATATTGATGAGTACCCTGAATGCCTTACTCAGCGCCTGCCAGGCTGAACAGGAGCCCCTGCTTGCCGCCACCCGTGAACGTGTGGCGCAGTGGAATACATGGCTGCAACCGCTATCGGAAGCATCGCCAGTTGGCGAAGATCCTGGCTATAACGATGACTTCCAGCAGATGCGCGAAGAGGTCAACAAACTCTCCGGTGCAGATACCGAACTTATCTGCCGGCTGGCAGAGAAACTGCTGACTACCACCGCCAAAGATATCCGTGTGGCAACATACTACTGCTGGGCGAAGCTGCACCGTGAAGGTGAGCAGGGGCTGGCCGAAGGACTCGAATTGCTGGCAGGTCTGCTGGAGCGCTTTAGACCACAGCTGCACCCGCAGCGTGAGCGCAGCCGTAAAGCGGCACTGGAATGGCTGGCCGGGTCGCGCATGACCGACTCGCTTTCCCTGTACCCGGAAGTGGTCAGGATCGATGCGATGCGAACCACTGGTGCGCTGCTGCTGATATCACAGCTTATTGAGAATGAGCCGGATGAAACCCGCCCGGAGCTCAATGCGCTGTACGGCGCACTGGAAAATCGTTTGCAGAAAGCGGGTGGTGTGGATGCGGTGGTCCCGCAGAATGCCAGTACCAGCGAAACCCTTCCAGCTGCCAGTCACAGCGATGCCCCGGCTATCGGGCAGATCACCTCCGGTCAGGATTTGCTGGCCCAGGCCCGCACTCTCACCGAATATCTGCGCGAGCAGCCGGACGGCTGGCTGTCAGCACACCATCTGATGAAAAGTCTGCGTCACGACACCCTGCGGGCCATCCCGGCCCCGGATGCGCAGGGGCGTACACGCATCGAGCCGCCAAGGGCGGATCAACGCGCGTTACTCAAACGTCTCTACCTGCAGCAGAACTGGGCAGAAATGCTGGAAACGGCCGACAGCACATTTTCCCGCGGTGCCAATCACCTGTGGCTGGATTTGCAGTGGTACATCCACCAGGCGTTGACGAAATCCGGTCAGGATACGCTGGCCGACATTGTTGCTGCCGATTTGAAAGGGTTGTTGTCGCGCCTGTCCGGGCTTCAGACGCTGGCGTTCAGTGACGGTACCCCGTTTGCGGACGAAGTGACGCTGAACTGGATCCAGCAGAGCGTGCTGGACACCGTCGGTGGGTGGGGGGATGACACGCCATCAGCACACAGTACTGCCGGGGAGGATGACATTCTGGCGCTGGAGCCGGAAGCCGTGGCACTGGCCGACAGCGAAGGCCCGGATGCCGCGCTGGGCTGGTTACAGACCCGGCAGGGTATAACCACCGATCGTCAGAAGTGGCTATTGCGCCTGCTCATGGGCCGCATTGCTGAGCAGTACGGTAAACATGAGCTGGCGGTGCACCTGTTCGCGGAGCTGGGTGAGCGTGCCCGTGTAGTGACCCTCAGTGACTGGGAGCCTGAGCTGTTGTTCGAGGTACAGGCTCGCCATCTAAAACTCCTGCGCCTGAAAGCTGGTCGCAGTGAGGCTGATAAGGCGCGACTTACACCAGTGATGGAGCAGCTACTTGCCGGGCTGATCGGAGTCGATCCTGCCCGTGCCGCCGTCCTTTGCGGTTAAATCCACAGGAACAGAATAAATGGAAGATTTAACCCTGCGTTATTACGATGCAGAAATGCGCTACCTACGTGAAGCCGCGAAAGAATTCGCACAAACCCATCCTGATCGTGCAGCGATGCTGGATCTGGATAAGGCCGGTACACTCGATCCGTATGTTGAACGCCTGTTTGAAGGCTTTGCTTTCTCGATGGGGCGGCTGCGGGAGAAGATTGACGACGACCTGCCGGAACTGACCGAAGGGCTGGTCAGCATGCTCTGGCCACATTATCTGCGTACCATTCCGTCGCTTTCAATAGTGGCGTTCACGCCTGTGCTTCAGGCCGTGAAGATGGCGGAAGTGATGCCCGCGGGTCTGGAAGTGTACTCCCGCCCGGTAGGGCCGAAAAACACGGTCTGCCGTTACCGTACAACCCGCGATGTGATGCTTAACCCGCTGAATATCTCTGGGGTGACCATGACCACCGAGCCTGACGGGCGTTCGCTGTTGCGGATGCGCTTTGCCTGCAGCATCCAGGCGGACTGGTCCCATGCTGACCTCAGCCACCTGAGTCTTTATCTCGGGGCTGACGCGCCAGTCAGCAGTCAGTTGCACCTGATGCTGACCAGACGGCAGGCTGCTCTGTATATGCGCCTGCCCGGGCAGACCGACCGCATTCGCCTCGACGGATACTTTTCACCGGGTGGGTTTGCCGAAGAGGACGGGCTGTGGCCGAAAGGCGATACCGCTTTCAGCGGCTACCAGTTGCTGCTGGAGTACTTCACCTTCCGCGACAAGTTTATGTTTGTCCACCTCAACGGTCTGGACGGGATCACGCCGCCTGCCGGCGCAGAGTACTTCGATATCGAAGTCGTGTTCAGTACGCCGTGGCCATCAGACCTGCCGGTTACCGATGACGCGGTTCGTCTGCACTGCGTGCCGGTGATTAACCTGTTCACGCTGGAAGCGGACCCGCTCACCATCACGGGGCTTGAAAGTGAGTACCTGCTGCGCCCTAAGCGACTGCAGGATGGTCATACCGAGATTTATGCCGTGGATTCGGTTACCGGCTCAAACCGGACCAGTGATGCAGAGTACGTACCGTTCAGCAGCTTTCGTCACAAGGGCGGGATGATGCGCCGTCATGCACCGTCGCGTTACTACCACACTCGTGTGAAGCGTAGCGTCACCGGGCTGTATGACACCTGGCTTATCCTCGGCGGACACCAGTGGGAAGATGACCGTTTATTTGCGCGTGAAGCCGTGTCGCTGCGAATCACTGGCACCAACGGGCAGTTACCACGCCGGGCATTACAGAGCACGCTACTTGACCGCTGTGAGCAGGTGGTCAGTACACCGCTTTCAGTACGCAACCTCTGCAAACCTACACTGCCAGTCTATCCGCCAGCGGAAGACCGTTTCCACTGGCGGGTGCTGAGCCACCTCGGCTCCGGATTCCTGAACATGATGAGTACTGCCGAAGTACTGCGCGGCACCCTGGCGCTCTATAACTGGCAGGAAGATGAACTAAACATCCGGCGTCTGGAGGCGATTCAGCATGTCGAACACCATCGCCTGCAGCGTTTTGAGCAGGGATACCTGTTGCGGGGACTGGATATCGAAGTGACCCTGGACAGCAACGGCTTCACTGGTGATGGGGATATTCATCTCTTTGGTGAAATGCTAAACCGTTTCTTTGCTCTGTATGCCGATATGAACCAGTTCAACCAGCTCACCCTCATTGTTCAGCCAGAAGGAAAATGCATCCGGTGGAAAGAGAATCACAGTCCACGACTGCCCGGCTGATGGAACAGCTGCGGCAGTACCTGCCGTACATGAATTTTTATCGCTTCTGCCAGATACTGGAGCAGAGCCAGCCGGATAAGCCGGTCACCGGCAGTAGCTGGCAGGTGCGTCATGAGCCGGTACGCTTCCGGCCCCATCCAGGCATGGGCTTTCCGGCATCTGAAATCAAAGGGATTGAGCAGTCTGAGCATTCGCATCTGCCGCCGACGGTGCGCATCACGTTTATGGGACTCTACGGCGTGGAGTCACCGCTGCCGACGCACTACATCGATGACATCACCCAGCGCCGGGAAGGGTACGAGGCCAGCGCGGATTTCCTCGATATCTTCAACCACCGGCTGATTGCCCAGTACTACCGTATCTGGCGTAAATACTCGTACCCGGCAACCTTCGAAGAAGGCGGTAAGGACAACACCTCGCAGTACCTGCTGGGACTGGTGGGACTTGGCATTGACGGCTGCGCACAAAACATCGCCACCCCCGCCTCACGCTTTCTGGCACTGCTGCCGGTCATGTTGCTGCCAGGTCGAACTTCAGAGGGAATGGCTTCTCTGGTGCGTCTGCTGGCACCCAATACGCAGGCGAAAATCTGGCACCACGACAAACGCCGTGTGCCGCTGAAGAAGCCGCTGACCATGAGTGTCAGCCAGCCTGTCACCCTGACAAACCGTCCGGTGCTGGGCAGCTATGCTACCGACGTAAACAGCCAGGTGCTGATGCGCCTGACTACTTCTGACCCGGCTGAAGTACAGGGCTGGTTACCAGGCGGGGAACTTCACACCGATCTGATGGCGCTCCTGCACGTGTATCTTGGGTCACGGCTGGATGTCCGCCTGCAGCTGTGTGTCGACCGCAGTCTGCTGCCGAACGCGACAATGAGCGCTAAACCTGAAGCTGGCGCAGTGCAACTGGGCCGCACCGCCGTGATGCGGCCGCTGAATGCGGTGAACACCGTCACGCAGCCCAAAACCATAACCATCAATCTTGGCCGCTATGAGCGGGTACAAGAAAATATTCACCGCAGGGAGACCGATGAAGATGGCGATTACCGCTGGTAAATTTCCGCTGGCTGCGCTAGTGGCCAGTATCACACTGATACTGGCTGGCTGTGGACTGACTCAAAAAGTGACAGACGGCACCATTGCCATGACCAAATCGATTTTTTATAAGCAGATAAAGACCCTGCATCTGGATATTCGCGCCCGCGAGGCCGTCAACAGCAATGCAGGTGGCGTGGCACTGTCGATGGTGGTGCGTATCTACCAGTTGAAAGACCGCAAGGCCTTCGACAGAACGGACTATCCGTCACTCTTTAAAGCCGATAGTCAGGCTATTAAGGCGGACCTGGTGGCAGAGAAAGATATTCGCCTGCAGCCGGGTGGTGCGGTAACGGTTGATATGCCGATGGAGGAGAGCGCCCAGTATGTGGCGGTGGCTGGGATGTTTATGTCACCGGACCGGAAAAGCAACACCTGGTGGGTCGTCCTCTCCCGTGACGATCTCGACCCGGATAAGCCCAGTGTTATCGAAGCCGGGAATAATCACCTGACACTTAAGGCGCTGAAAGATGAATGATATGCCACGTCCGTCGCTGTATGAAACCCTATACGGTAATTTCTCCGGTGGCCTCGACTTTAACCAAGTTAGTGAAGAAAATCAGGTCATCCTCTCTGTACTGGATAACATGCAGCGTATCCTTAACTGCCGTGCGGGAACCCTGGCACACCTGCCGGATTATGGTCTGCCGGATATGACCAGAATCCTGCAAGGCATGCCGGGAACGGCCCATGAGCTGATGGGGGCATTGTCCGCCGTCCTGCTCAAATATGAGCCCCGACTGAAAAGGATAGCGGTTGTCCTGCTGGAGCAGAACGTCCCCGGTGAGTTGCGCTATGCCATTGACGCAGAACTCAAAGGCGTTGGCCTGGTCCGCTATGGCACTGAGTTTATGCCCGAAGGTCGGGTTCTGTTACGCCATCTTAAGCAACAGCAGTATCTCGACACGAGAACCCCTCTCTAAGGCGAGATCACATTCTGTCAGTTTCATCTGGCGATCTGGCGCTATTTCGCTGCGCTGACGCCGCCGTTAGTGTTGATTTTTAATCTTTTTTTCAGTCGATTGCGTGTTGATGATGAGACTCTTTTTACTGACTCATTACTACTGCTGGCGTCTGTGGCGAGATGAACGATTTTTTCAGCTCATTGAGAGTGAAAACGACCTTATTGAGTTTGATAACAGGATTGCGCTTTGGTGGACAATAAAAGGGAGCACTCGCTCTCTGGTTGGACGCTGGTGCGGGTCTAAGGTTTTATGGTGCCGCTATGAATTTTTTCATTGTGTATGGTCTTTTACAGGGCCCTTGGTTGATTAGGCAGGTCTTAAATGACGATGAATCCCGGTATGCATTGGACGTTATATTTTAAGGTTTCACATCACGAAGGGAGCCTGCCTGTTAAGCATCGCTTTCGCCCTGGGAACCGGGTAGAAACTTTTTCAGCTATATGTTGATTTAATACATCGCTGACCCGGTGGCACTTCAGTATCTACAGCGTCTCGAATATGCAGAAAGCAAAGCCGCATAAGCAATAACCCTCCACAGCTCCTTTTACGTCAAACGGACAACTGGTCATGCATGACATCCCCCCTCGTAAAATCAAAACCGGTGGCGACCCGCGCACGTTAGCGGATTACGCCGCTCTGCGCGATGAACTGAGTAAGCTCACACATCCAGCGCGCCCGGATGTGAACTGGCGATATGTCGAAAAACGCTGTCTCTCACTGTTTGAGCAGAACGGTGTGGAACTGCAGACGGCGGCCTGGTACACGCTGGCCCGAACGCAACTGGCCGGACTGGTCGGCCTTAATGAAGGACTTGCGATACTCGACGCCCTGATAAGCCATCAATGGGGGACGCTGTGGCCGCAGCCCGTCCATGCCCGCATGGAAATCCTCAGCAGTCTGAGTCAGCGTTTGCAGCAACGGATGCGTTCGCTCCCGATCAATTACAGCGACCTCAGCCAGTTGTACCGGGCTGAGCAACGGCTTACCGGTATCGGGGAAGTGCTCAAGCGCCTGGAGCTTAAACATCTGAGCCAGCTCGATACCTTGCGTACCTTAATGCACAATTGCGCTGTCCGGTTGGAAAACAGCGATGGGACAACCAGTACAACGGCGACGGTTCAGTCCGGTATAGTGTTGCCGGCCACCGTGATGCATGATGCCGAAGCCTCCATGAGGGACCTTGCGGGTAGCTCGCCTGAGAATACGCCAGAAAGCGCAGTGAAGTGGGTGTACGTGGCACAGGCGGAACATCAGGCGAATGTGGACGTTTTGGCGGCAATACCTGCTCCGGTAAAAAAACGGACATCCTTCGCTGCCGGGATGTGCACCATGCTGGTGATAAGCATCGTCGCAGTGTGGAGCTGGCAGTATTTTCACCGGCCTGACCCGCTCCAGGCTCAGCTTGCAGCATCCCTGGCGCCTTTACCCGCAACGCTCACGCCTGAACAACTGGATATGTTGCGTCAGCAATCGCTTTCATCACAAACAGTGATAACACAAACACAGCAGCAACTTGCCCGACTGGATAAATTGCCTCCTGACTGGAATATCGCCTTGAGTCGACAGCTTTTGGAACAGGCCAGGGCACTGTGGCCTGAGCAGACAAAACCCCTGATAAAGCAATGGCAGCAACAACTCAATGCTGCCGCGTTGCCGACAGAACGCCTGAATGGCTGGCATCAGGGAATGATGACGCTACAGAAACTAAGTGACAGGTTGAACGGACTGGATGAGCAAAAGGGAAAATACATGACGATCAGTGAGCTGAAATCAGTGGTTTTTTCCACGATGCAGTTCTTTAATCAATCCATACCGGCTGAAGAACAACTGCGGGCACTGTCACAACATCCTGCGGGGAAACCATTACCTGCTGCTGCCCGGTCTCAACTGGAAATGCATCTGAAACAACTGACAGCCCATTATGCTGAACTGAAACAGCAGACAGAAAAATAAACACAGTGCTAAAAGCCGGGGTTGATTCAGTCATCGTATCGTCCAGCAAAAATAAGGTGGTCGTTTCCGGTTAGTTCTTCCGGTTTCCAAAGGGCGATCAAGGATTGGGTCGATCCTGGTACAGCATGAGGACGCTTCATTTTTTATTCTGGCAAGCCTTTTCCTTCATGGTTTTCTATACGAATGGAGGTTCGATTTGCTGCGGCGTGTTCTAACAAATCTGCAGGCAGTTTTTGCTCTACATCTCGTTCTGGACTGTGAGACATAGTGTGCTCAAGTGAGTAAGATAACTGGGTAAACATTAAAGGTATATTTCCTGTCCGCATTTTAATCAATGAATTCCGTTTGATGATTATTTTTTTGTGCGGGATTGCTCAGAATTAGTGTTGCGTTTTTGTGTCAGCATGGTGACTAAAATGATTGATGAAAATAATTTTAAAGCATTTTTTAAACTGACTTATTGTGCGTGATGGTCAGGTTATATTGGTGCTGTTGGTGAAAGCTAATGGGGAATTAACTATTGGCTATTGGTAATAGCGATACACTATCTTAATTATGATGGCAGTGGAGTGGTTTTTTTTTAAGTTTTAAGGGCGAGAAAAATAATTAGGAGGCTGATGTAAGTTAAAATGCTAATATTATGTTGCCTAAATTAGGGAAAGGAGGAAAGTTTACATTAGAATGATTCTGTTATTCCCAGGCAAAGAGTTGAATCTCTAAAGTGAAAATGACTAGATGACAGGGTATAAGAAGGGTTATTCTAAAGTGATTTAGAACTGGCTGAGGATGAAGCATGGACGTTATCCCTAGTGATATACAGACAAGGCTACAATTAGTCATCTCGAAAGCGGCAGCTCTTTTACCGGCTGACGTAGGTCAACAGCTTCTTGCTATGGTCACGCCCTCAGCATTAGTCACTATGGCGGGGGTAATCGTGGTTTGGGCTGGTGCGCACTTTTTTGGGATTGGTGAAATCGCTGATTTAGTGCTTCTCATTGTAGGTTGGGTGGCTGTAGGAGGCGTAGCGCTTGAAGCGGCTAAGAAGTTGTTTGATTTTGCGACGAAGACTAACTCAGCTAGTAGCGAAGGAGATCTTGACGCTGCCGCTAAGGACTTAGCCGATGCTATCACTCTGATAGGGGTTAATACTGTCCTTGCGCTTCTTATAAAGAAGAAGCCTGGTGACACATTTAAAACTCCTTTCAGGGGAGTAAAAATGCCTAGATACAGCAGCGACATCGGTAGGAAAATGAACCTGCCTCGCACTGGAGGATGGCGTTATACCCCCAAGATAAAAATCAAAAAGAATAGTGACGTCGTTCAGGGACGCACAAAACCTTGGGGGGACGTAGAAGTTGGACGTAACTACTATCCTGGTGCAATGTCGAAAGATGACGCTTATTTGCAGATGCTATCAACTCTTTACCACGAGCAGGTACATATGGCGATTGCCCCTAAGTTCTATTTATTAAGAGAACTTAGAGTTTTCATGAGACAAAGCGCATACAATAAATCATATATACTGCGATACCTGGAATAGGCACTTGCTGAAACAATTGGCTTATTAAGAGCCAGGGGGATGAGTAGGGAATATATCATTGAAGGGTTTAAATTTCCTCTTGGAAATACGTATGAAATCACTTATACATTATTACGGCATGAGGCTGGAGGCATTCTTTTAGGTCCGGTGGTAGTTGGTGGGTTAATGTATAATGTATGGTATGGAGTTCAGAAATGATAACTGAAAGCAAAGCTATTGAAATTGCTAAAGAATATGCAAAGGAAACTGGTTATGGTTGGGACGAGCGTTTTCATGAGGCTGAGAGATCATCTTTAGATGGTAAATCTGTTTGGGTAGTTTCAACCTCAGACTTGAAATTCTCTGAAGAGCTTCCGTGGATGATGGAAAACATGCCTAATCCAATAAAATATTACATAGATTTATCCTGCGGTGAATGTATTGCAATTGGGGGGAGAGGTGATCGGATTTTGCGATTGGAAAAATAATCTGCTTTACAAAGCACTGGCCCGCCTTTTTAGTGAGATTTAAAAGTAGATAATTTATTACGTTAAGCTTTAATTGGAAGGTGGTTAAGTTAAGTAAGTAACAGTTTTTAAATTTATTTTAGAAAAAATATAAAAAATTTTCATTTTAAAATTGAATTTTTATCTTGCTTGTTAAATTCATATAATCTGCTTTAGCTATCTATAAGTAGAGCTTTTTTACCATTTCAGAGATGTAAGAGTGCATATATGAGAAGGGAGCAGTCAAGGTGTAAGCATCACTTTAATTTCGACCTTATCGGCTTTACGTTTTTCGCCTGGAACGACACGGTTTACAACGAGTTGTCTGCCTTCTGGATTCCGATAACGTGACTTCAGGATACACACCCAGTGCAAGAATCTTTTGTTTGCTACCAAAGCGATACTGAAAACGCCAGTATTTGGAACCGTTTGGGGTAATCAAAAGTTGCATACCATTACCGTCTGTTATTTTGACGGGCTTCGCAGCAGCCTTCCCATTCCCATTCCCATTCCCATTCCCATTCCCATTCCTTACCTTTAACTCAGTGAGCGGCATAGTAAAAATCCTCGGCTAAGGGTATTTGCATTATCGAACCAAACATACCAACAATTGTACCAACATGGCGCTGTGGATTTTGCGAGACTAATGAAGACGTAGGTAGCTTACGAAAATGAGTTAACTTATTGATTATAAGGGAGTGAGTAGGCGTTAAGGTACGTTATGAGGCTAACATCTGGTGTCCCCTGCAGGAATCGAACCTGCAACTAGCCCTTAGGAGGGGCTCGTTATATCCATTTAACTAAGGAGACGCCAGCGCAGTATAACGCAGTTATGCGGCAGGATTCACTACACTGCCGCGCGTTTGCTCATTCTGTCAGCAATTTAGCGTTCTTCTTGTTGCTGCTGACGTTTTTTCTCTGCTTTTCGCCGTTCGGCTTTCGCTTTGGCCTGTGCAGCTTCGCCCATATCATTACGGATCTGTGCATGACTAATCAGGGCGAAAATCAGCGTGCCACCGGTAAGGTTACCCAGCAATGTCGGGATAGCGAAGGGCCAGATAAAATCGGTCCAGGGTACGCTGCCGTCAAATACCAGGTAAAACACCTCAACAGAACCCACCACGATATGCGCCAGATCGCCCAGCGCGACCAGCCAGGTCATCATCACAATCACAAACAGTTTGGCGCCCCCTGCAAAGGGGAACATCCAGACCATCGTGGCGATAATCCAGCCTGAAATCACCGCATTGGCAAACATCTCACCCGGCGTGTGTTCCATCACTTTCATGCTGATATCGGTAAAGGCTTGTCGTGTGGCCTCATCAAAGATGGGCATCTCGTTAAACGCCAGCGCCGCGAATGCCGTTCCGATGAGATTCCCCAACAACACAATGCCCCACAGGCGCAGCAGTAATCCGACATTGCCCATCGTCGGTTTGTGCATTATCGGCAGCACGGCCGTTACGGTGTTTTCAGTAAAAAGCTGCTGACGGGCCATAATGACAATCACAAAGCCAAAGGTGTAGCCCAGGTTTTCCAGTAAAAAGGCACCGGGTACGCCGTCCAGATGAACCTGAAAAATACCTTTTGCCATGAGCGATGCGCCCATCGACAAACCGGCCGCAATAGCTGACCACAGCAGGGCCATGCCGTCACGCTCCAGCTCTTTCTCCCCATCCTGACGAATCTCTTCGTGGATAGCGGCAGCGCGTGAGGGAAGGGCATCTTCATTTACCTCGATATCCTCTTTGCCTTCGTCCTTTTCTTCGCTATCAACATCATTTTTGCCCTGATTCATGCTTGATGAAGGCTTCATGTTTTCTCCTGGTAACAGTGCAAATGCGTTATAAGCGTAGACGTTTTTTGGTGTGTGAAATTGTTTCTGCAATTGCTAACAAAAGTTACAACATTTTAATGGAGCGCGCTTTTTGACCGTTGCACTACACGTAAAGCACGAATGTCTACAACAGCCTGAAAAGCGGGAGGCGCGCGGTCTTCGGCAGATTGCAACATTGTGCTATCATTTCCGCCTTATTTGGCTGGCGCGATTTACCCTCCCATGTTGGAAATCATCAATCTGCTTTGTGTTCGTGATGAGCGTGCGCTCTTTGAGGCGCTTACGTTTAGCGTGGCAGCGGGCAACATTGTGCAAATTGAAGGGCCAAACGGGGCCGGTAAAACCTCACTGCTGCGTGTCCTGGCGGGATTAAGCGCGCCAGAACAGGGTGACGTGCTGTGGCAGTCGCAGCTCATTCAGCGGCAACGCGACGAATGGCACCGTTCCATGCTGTATCTGGGCCATCTTCCGGGTATCAAAGCGGCACTTTCCCCGCTGGAAAATTTGCGGTTTTATCATCATACGTGCAGCGATGAACAAATTTTTAACGCACTAGCCAGCATTGAGCTGGCGGGCTATGAAGACGTCGCGGCATCGCAACTCTCTGCGGGGCAGCAGCGTCGCATTGCCCTGGCACGGTTGTGGCTGACTCAGGCAAGGTTATGGATTTTGGATGAGCCTTTAACCGCCATCGATAAAACCGGCGTTGAAACGCTAATCGCCCGGTTTGCCGACCACCTGGGTGGCGGCGGGGCGCTGATTTTGACCAGCCATCAGGCTTTGCCCGGCTGGCGCGGAGAAATAACCAAAATCAGTCTGAAAAGCGTGGAGTGTCATTAATGCTGTTTCGCCTTATTCAGCGTGAGTTGCGTATCGCATTTCGTCGTGGGGCAGAGGTGGTCAATCCGTTGTGGTTTTTCCTGATTGTCATCACGCTCTTCCCGCTGGGCATTGGACCCGAGCCACAGCAACTGGCGCGCATTGCCCCTGGCATTGTCTGGGTTGCCGCCTTGCTTTCCTCGCTGCTCGCACTGGAAAGGCTGTTCCGTGACGACTATCTCGATGGAACGCTGGAACAGCTTTTATTATCGCCCACGCCGCTACCGGTCACGGTGATGGGCAAAGTGATCGCCCACTGGCTGGTAACCGGCCTGCCCCTGATTCTGCTTTCGCCGCTGGTTGCCATGTTGCTCTCACTGGATATGTATAGCTGGCGGGCCATGGCATTAACGCTACTGCTCGGTACGCCAACGCTGAGTTTTTTAGGTGCCATCGGGGTTGGGCTGACCGTTGGGTTGCGTCGCGGCGGCGTGCTGCTCAGCCTGCTGGTTTTACCCCTGGCGATTCCGGTCCTTATTTTTGCCAGCGCCGCCATCGATGCGGCGGGGCAGGGGTTAGCCATTGGCGGCTATCTGGCGCTGCTGGGTGCCATGCTGGTCGGCAGTGCCACGCTGGCCCCTTTTGCAACAGCGGCTGCCTTGCGCATCACGCTGCAATAAATCATCACGCAACAGACGTGCAGATAAGCACTAATTAAATGTGAGCAATTCATCATGTGGAAAGGATTACATCAGCTGGCAAAGCCTGAACGGCTCTATCAGTTATGCGGTCGGCTGGTGCCGTGGTGCGCCGTGGCCTGCATAGCGAGTTTGCTGCTGGCGTGGGTGTGGGGATTTGGCTATGCACCGCCGGATTATCAGCAGGGCGACAGCTTTCGGATTATGTATATTCATGTTCCTGCGGCAATGTGGTCGATGGGCGTTTACAGCGCCATGGCGGTTGCCGCATTCACCGGCCTGGTATGGCAAATGAAAATGGCCGATCTGGTCTCGGCAGCGATGGCACCGGTGGGAGCTGTCTTCACCTTTATTGCCCTAGTCACCGGTTCTGCCTGGGGCAAACCGATGTGGGGCACCTGGTGGATTTGGGACGCCAGATTAACGTCTGAGCTGGTGCTGCTGTTTTTATATCTGGGCGTTATCGCGCTGTACCATGCGTTTGACGATCGCCGGACGGCCGGACGCGCGGCCGGTGTGCTGATTCTGGTCGGCGTGATCAATCTGCCCATCATTCATTTTTCCGTGCAGTGGTGGAATACCCTGCACCAGGGATCGTCCGGGCTGATGCAGCAGGCGATAGCGCCACCGATGCGCACGCCGCTGCGCTGGGCGATTCTGGGATACCTGTTGTTGTTTATTACTCTTACGCTACTGCGCCTGCGTAATCTTATCCTGCTAACGGAACGCCGACGTCCCTGGGCGATTGCACTTGCGAACTCAAGGAGCAAGTCATGACGCCTGCTTTTGCCTCATGGCATGACTTCTTTGCCATGGGAGGCTATGCCTTCTATGTCTGGCTGGCCGTCCTGTGTACGGTACTACCCATGTTGGGGCTGGCACTGCACGCGCTGCTGTCGCATCGTCGTCTGCTGGCTGACATTCGTCAGCGTGATGCCCGGGAGCACCGCCAGCGTGCGGCCAGACGTCAACATGCCAGTGAACCGACAGGAGAGGAAAAGTGAATACCCGTCGTCGTCATCGTCTGTATGTTGTGCTGGCAATACTAACCGGACTTGGGCTGGCCACGGCGCTGGTGATGTATGCACTGCGGTCCAATATCGATCTGTTTTACACGCCGGGTGAAATTATCAATGGCAAAGGCGAAGCGCATATCAGGCCTGAGCCGGGACAGCGCCTGCGCGTGGGCGGCATGGTGATGCCCGGCAGCGTGACACGCGATCCCCAAACCCTGGCCCTCGCTTTTCAGCTTTATGACGGCAGCGCCGTGGTCAGCGTTAACTTTGTCGGCATCTTACCGGACTTGTTTCGTGAAGGTCAGGGCGTCGTAGCCCAGGGCGTTCTTGAACCCGGCAATCTGATTAACGCGAAAGAGGTGCTGGCGAAACATGATGAAAACTACACACCACCCGAAATTACCATGGCAATGAAGTCCGCACCGCAAGGGCAGGAAGCCATGAAACAGCAGGCAGGGAACACACCATGATGCCAGAAGTGGGCAGTTTTTTACTCTGTCTCGGCTTAGCGCTGGCGCTTCTGCTCAGCGTTTATCCACTGTGGGGCGCATGGCGTCAGGACGCGCGTTTAATGGCAATGGCGCGCCCGCTTGCCGCCGGTTTGTTTGCCTGCATCGCGGGCGCATTTATGCTGCTGGTATGGGCCTTTATCGTTAATGATTTCACCGTCAGCTATGTCGTTAACAACGCCAATACGCTCCTGCCGGTGTATTACCGCATTGCCGCGACCTGGGGCGCGCACGAAGGCTCGTTGCTGTTGTGGGTGCTGCTGCTCAGCAGCTGGACGCTGGCCGTGGCAATATTCAGCCGTGGTATGCCGCAGGACGCGCTGGCCCGTGTGTTGTCAGTGATGGGGATGATTAATCTGGGCTTTTTGCTGTTTATTATCCTTACCTCAAATCCGTTTAGCCGGACGCTCCCCGATTTTCCTGTAGACGGTCGCGATCTCAACCCAATGTTGCAGGATATCGGTCTGATTTTTCATCCGCCACTGCTGTATATGGGTTATGTCGGCTTCTCCGTGGCCTTTGCGTTTGCCATCGCCTCGTTAATGGCGGGACGGCTGGATACGGCCTGGGCCCGCTGGTCGCGCCCCTGGACCACCGCCGCATGGCTCTTTCTCACCATCGGCATTGTGCTGGGTTCAGCCTGGGCTTATTACGAACTGGGCTGGGGCGGCTGGTGGTTTTGGGACCCGGTCGAAAACGCGTCCTTTATGCCGTGGCTGGCGGGCACCGCCTTGATGCATTCGCTGGCGGTCACGGAAAAACGCGGCACCTTCAAAGCCTGGACGGTGTTGTTGGCCATCACCGCGTTCTCACTGAGCCTGCTCGGCACCTTCCTGGTTCGCTCTGGCGTGCTGGTGTCGGTGCACGCGTTTGCCTCCGATCCTGCGCGCGGCATGTTTATTCTGACATTCCTGGTGATTGTGATTGGCAGCTCACTGCTGCTGTATGCCATTAAAGGCGGACAGGTGCGCAGTCGGGTGCAAAATGAACTCTGGTCGCGCGAATCTTTCCTGCTGGGGAATAACGTACTGTTGATTGCGGCCATGCTGGTGGTGCTGCTCGGTACGCTGTTGCCCTTAGTGCATAAGCAATTAGGCCTGGGCAGCATTTCGGTAGGCGAACCCTTCTTTAATACGATGTTTAGTTGGTTAATGGCCCCGCTGGCATTGATGCTCGGTATTGGGCCGTTAGTGCGCTGGCGACGTGATGAACCGCAAAAACTGGTGCGCCGTTTGGTGTTAGCGCTGGTCGTCACGCTGGTCGCGTCCGTGCTGCTGCCCTGGTGGTTACAGGATCGTGTTGAAGCCATGACGGTGGTGGGATTACTGATGGCGGTATGGATCATCGTGTTGACCCTGATGGAGCTGCATGAACGCGCCACCCATCGTCACCGTTTTTTCACCGGATTACGTCATCTTTCGCGCAGTCACTGGGGCATGGTGCTGGGACACCTTGGCGTGGGCGTCACCGTGATTGGCATTGCGTTCAGTACTCAATACAGCGTTGAGCGCGATGTAAGAATGAAAGCAGGCGACAGCGTCGATATCCATCACTACCATTTTGTTTTTCGTGATGTTCAGGAGTTACAAGGCCCTAACTACAGCGGCGGCGTCGCAGTCATTGATGTTTCTCGCAAGGGCAAGCCGGAAGCCATCTTGTATGCCGAAAAACGCTTTTACTCTGCTGCGCGTACCATGATGACCGAGGCGGCTATTGATGGGGGTTTTACCCGTGATCTTTACGCTGCGCTGGGTGAAGAGCTGAATGACGGCAGCTGGGCGGTGCGTCTTTATTACAAACCCTTTGTTCGCTGGATCTGGTTTGGTGGGCTGTTCATGGCTGTCGGCGGCCTGTTCTGTTTACTGGACCCGCGTTATCGCTCGCGCAAGAAAGCCGATCCTGAGGCGCAGGCATGAAAAAAATTCTGTTTGTTCCGCTGGGATTATTTTTACTGCTGGCAGCCGCCCTCCTGTGGCAACTGTCACGGAATGCTGAAGGGGACGATCCTTCCCGGCTGGAGTCAGCTCTGATTGGCCAGCCCCTGCCCGTTTTCAGGCTGGAGGCGCTGGATAAACCGGGTCAAACCTATAATCAGCAGACGCTGATTACCGGTAAGCCGCTGTTGCTGAACGTCTGGGCGACCTGGTGTCCAACCTGCCGCGCCGAGCATCGTTATCTTAATGCGCTGGCAGAGCAGGGCGTCCGTGTTGTAGGGCTGAACTACAAAGACGATCGCCAAAAGGCGGTGACTTGGCTGAATACGCTGGGGAATCCTTATGCGCTCAGCCTGTATGATGGTGACGGAATGCTGGGCCTCGATCTTGGCGTCTACGGTGCACCTGAAACTTTTCTGATTGATGGCAACGGGATTATTCGCTATCGCCATGCCGGTGACCTGAACCCGCGCGTCTGGCAACAGGAAGTGAAGCCGTTGTGGGATAAATATATGAAGGAGAGCGGCGCATGAAATCCCTTGTGATGATGATTTGTGGGCTGCTGTTTAGCGCCAGCCTGTGGGCCGCGATAGATACCTATGCATTTGACTCCGTCGCGCAGGAAGAGCAGTACCGGGACATCACGGCCTCGCTGCGCTGCCCTAAGTGCCAGAACAACAGCATTGCCGACTCCAACGCCATGATTGCGTCAGATATGCGGTTAAAAGTTTACCAACTGATGAAACAGGGACAGAGTCGTCAGCAGATCATCGACTATATGGTGGCGCGCTATGGCCATTTCGTCAGCTACCAGCCGCCTGTCACCCCATCCACCCTGATCTTATGGGCCGGGCCGGCACTGTTTGTGGTACTGGGCGCTGCCGTGATTGTGCTGCGTAGTCGTCAGCGCAAAACCCGCAGCGAGCTTGATGATGAAGAACAGCAGCGCCTGGCGGCGATTCTGAAGTCGGACAGGAAAGTATAATGGCGGTTTTTTTAATCACGATGTTGCTGCTCCTGCTGGCGGCCTGCGTGCTGTTTTTGGCTGCAGGCTGGCGACAACGCGAGGCGCGCGGAGATGCGCGTGACAGCCTTAACACACATTTTTATCAGCAACGGTTGGCTGAACTCACTCAGGATGAAGAACAGGGCGTAATTGCCGATCGGGCCGTGATGGAGCGGGAGTTGCAGCAAACCCTGCTCAGTGACATCCCGCCTGCGTCGGAGACCCACGCGCACAGCAGCAGCCGTCGTTGGGTGCTGTTACCCGGCCTTATCGTGTTGATCGTCGTGTCTGTGGCGAGCTATCTCAAAACCGGCGGATTAACGCAGTTGAGTGGCTGGATGCAGATACAGGAAGACTATCCGGCGCTGCGCGCGCAGGTCATGGACCCTCATGCCCGGCCGCTTACCCTGGAGCAACTCTCACGTTTACAGCTCGGTTTGCGCAGCCAGCTGCAAAGCGAGCCTGATAATCCTGGCGGCTGGGCGATGCTGGGCCGTCTTGGTATGGTACTCAATGATGCCACAACCGCCCGGCAGGCGTTTGAGCGAGCACTCCAGTTAGCACCCAACAATATGGCCTTAAAGCAGGATTATGCCGAGGTACTGACGCGATCGGGCGATCCTCAGGATAACCGCCAGGCCGGGCTGCTGCTTAAGGATCTGCTTAAACAGCATCCGCAGAATATCCGCACGCTGAGTCTGCTGGCCTATAATGCGTTTGAACAGCAGCAGTATTCGCAGGCCATAGACAGTTGGGAAGCGCTGCTGCACGCGTTGCCGACCGATGATCCTCGTCGTGACGGTATCGCGCGCAGCATTGAACAAGCCAAAACAGACGCCGGGCAGCAAAACACACAACTGGCGGTCGACGTGACACTTTCTCCGCAGGCAGAAAAAATGTTACCGCCGGGCGGAGTCATGTATATTTCGGTTACTGACGGTATATCGCCTGTCCCGGTGGCGGTGAAGCGGATATCGCCCGGCCATTTTCCCGTATCGTTGACGCTGGATGACAGTAATGCCATGTTGCAAGATCGCCGTCTTTCGGCGCAGAAACAGATCCAGGTGCGCGTCAGAATTTCACGCAATGGCCGCGCCAGTCCAGAGCCGGGCGACTGGTTCGGGCTTAGCGCAGTGGTTCCCTGGGATGGTCATCAGCACATTGCCGTGGCGATCGATCAGCAGCAGCCTTAACCGGCTGCTATCTGGCAATGTCTGAATCTGTGAACCGCACGGGAGATATCAGCTATGCTTGCTGCAATGCGCTGATCTACCCGGTGAAACTTGCAGGGTATAAATAACTTACATGCACAGGGAGAAAAAAATGGATCACCGCCTGACCAGCCTGGCCTTGGCCAGTGTGCTTCTGGTTGGTTGTGCCAGTTCAAAGCCTGACGACGACGCGCCTGCAGGGCGTAGCGATCCGCTTGAAGGCTTTAACCGCACAATGTTCAACTTCAACTATAACGTGCTGGACCCGTACGTGCTGCGCCCTGTGGCAGTCGCCTGGCGCGACTACGTGCCCGTGCCTGCACGTGCTGGCCTGAGCAACTTCCTGGGTAACCTTGGCGAGCCAGCCAGTATGGTGAATGCTATCCTGGTCGGCGATCCGCGTAACGCGGGTATCCACTTTACGCGCTTCTTCCTGAATACGGTGCTGGGGCTGGGCGGTTTCATCGATGTCGCCGGTAAAGCCAATCCGGAACTGGCACGTCAGGGATCGCAGCGTTTTGGTACTACGCTGGGTCATTATGGTGTGGGTTACGGTCCTTATGTGCAGTTACCTGGCTATGGGAGCTTCACGGTGCGTCAGGACGGCGGTGACTACGTCGATACGCTTTATCCTGTGCTTGGCTGGTTGACCTGGCCCATGTCGATTGGTAAATGGACGCTGGAAGGCATTGAATCACGCGCGCAACTGCTGGACTCGGATGCCATCCTGAAACAGCAACGCGATCCTTACGCCTTTGTGCGTAGCGCCTATTTCCAGCGCTATGACTTCCTGGCGCGCGGCGGCAAGCTGAAGCCAGAAGATAATCCTAACGCTGCGGCGATTCAGGGCGATCTGAAAGATATTGATTCTCAGTAAGCCAAGGCCAGTGAAAAGCCGCCTGTGCAAAGGGCGGCCTTAAGAACGGCGCAGGATGACGTAAGGCTGTTAAGCTGTCGTCCTGATAACGTTGATGATCGTTGGACAATAAAAAAGCGACACGCAGTGTCGCTTTTTTTATGCGTCTAGCGCATCAGAACTTGTAGTTAAAGCTCGCGCCATACAGCCAGGCTTTACCGCTGGAGTTAAAGGTATAGCTGCCTTCCTGTACGGTGACTTTCTGACCGTGCATGTAAGACACGCCGACGTCTACCGATGCAGCGTCGTTAAACGCATAAGAGGCACCGGCGCTCAGCCACAAACGGTCCTGATCCGGGATAGAGATAGAACGTTTATCTGCCGGAACCGGGCTGTCATCAAAGGCGATACCGCTGCGGAAGGTCCAGTTTTTGTCGTACTGATAGGTGGTACCCAGTGCGATGCGGTAGGCATCATGGAAACCCTCATCTTTGTAAAACAGCGTCTGGCCGTTTGAGCCCGTCGCTTTCAGCTCCTGGAACTGGCTCCAGCTGGTATAGGCCAGGCTATAGTGCACGGCCCACTGCGGTGCCACTTTATGCCAGCCTGAAACTTCCCACATTTCTGGCAGGTTCAGGGTTAATGCACCGGGAACCGTAGCGCCGTTTGAACCCGTTGGGAGATTAGTGACTTCTGGGTTATTACGAGGATTGAATGGCAGGCTACTTTTATAGTCCCCATCAAAGTCAATTTTGACTTCGGAGCGGTAGGTGAAACCGAAACGGTTATTTTCATCCACTTCGTAGAGTACGCCCGCGTTCCAGCCGTAGCCCCACTTGTCTCCCTTAAGATAGGCAACTTGCGTGTCTGCTGGTATACCGAGCCGTGCACCAGCTTCACCAGCGTAGCGCTCAATTTTAGCTTTGGCATAAACGGCATCGAAACCTACCCCAAAACTGAAATGCTCATTCAAACGATAAGTCGTGCTGAGATTCAGGTTGCCCGTCATCAGGTCGGTTTTGCCACCCAATCCTCCGGCGGTATAACCGTTATTAAATTCTGTCGCCAGGCCGTAGTTTGAGGTCGCTGATGCGCCAACCCACCATTGATCGTTAATCGGCTGGACGTAATGCAGGTTAGGGATCCACTGATTGGGGGCGATGTTTTTCGCATCCAGACTGCGTCCCGATGGACTTTGCCCACTGATATCGACCTGAGGATCAATATAAACCGCACCGATAGAAAACTCAGGACGATCCATGAGCGCCATGGTTGCCGGGTTACGACTGGCTGAGGCCGCCGTATCACCCATTGCGCCTTCGCCAGAATAAGCGCGACCTAAACCAATGGAAGAAAATTCATTTAACTGAAATCCGGCTGCGTATACGTTAGAGGAAATTAGCGCTACTGCAGCTGCCACGGCTGACTTTGCGAACAGGTTTTTATGGTTCATGACCACAACCTCATGTGAATTATTATTTAACGTTGTGACGTCGCGTAACAAGGAACGGCGGATTGTATGGACTGATGTCAAACGTACATATCAGACCAGTGCGGAGAGTATAGGTCCGACCTGTACACATGTTGCAATATTGTTTTTAAAATATTTCCAATTTGATCGATGAAAATTCGATCTGCTTAACACTTCTCAGGATAAAACGGCAAGAGAGGCAGGATTAAAACTGATCCATATCAAATTTTATTGTGATATTCGTCACTTAGCGCGGTGTGTCTGGCAGCCTGAAAAACGAAGGCGTAAAATTTTTAGCAGAAAATTACCCACCTTATGATGTGTTGTCAGGAGAGACCCATGACTGATGCTTTAAAAAAATGTAGCGCGACAGAAACGGCCGCGTGCTGTTGTGTTGATGTCGGTACGGTGATGGATAATTCGGACTGTACGGCCAGCTGGTCAGAATGGTTTGCCCGGCGTGCCGAGGCGGAAAGTAAACTGGCCCGCCTGACTGAAAAAGCGCGGCAGGTCGAGTCCGAACCCTGTGTTATTCAAGCCAGCATGGTGGAAGAGGCCGACGGCGTGCAGCTTAATATCGATTTCACCTTTAGCTGTCAGGCTGAAACCCTGATTTTCCAACTCGGTTTACGTTAAGGCTTTCGACGCCGCTTCTGTGCGGCGTTTTTCATTTTCGTGTTTCTCATCTCACTTTTCTCCTCCTGATGTTGGCGGCGCCCCGGCTTGTGGTTAACACTGTGGATCAGGTCAGACCTCTTTCGGCAATGATGCCTCGGTCACGATGTACAGGTGAAAACAATGAGCAAAGCGCAGTCACTGCTGACGCGTAATGGCGAGCGCATCGCCATAACCCACGGATTACGTACACCTTTCCTTCGCCAGGCCACGGGTTTTCACGGCATCCCAGCTGTCGAACTGGGCCGCATGGTGATAAGCGAAATCATGGCCCGCAGTGAGCTTCCGGTCGACATCATCGAACAACTGGTCTTCGGGCAGGTGGTGCAGATGCCGGAAGCACCGAATATTGCGCGTGAGATTGTGCTGAGCAGTGGCCTGAGTGTGAATACCGACGCCTACAGCGTCAGCCGGGCCTGCGCCACCAGCTTTCAGGCGGTGGCAAACGTCACTGAAAGCTTACTGGCTGGCACCATTTCTGCGGGCATTGCGGGCGGGGCTGACTCCTCCTCGGTGTTGCCTGTCGGGGTGAGTAAAACGCTGGCGCGTGCGCTGGTGGACTTGAATAAAGCGCGCAGCTTTTCGCAGAAGTTACATATTCTGCGGCGGTTGCGGCCCCGAGACCTGTTACCGGTGCCGCCTGCGGTCGCGGAATATTCCACAGGATTACGCATGGGGGATACCGCAGAACAGATGGCGAAAACGCACGGCATTAGCCGGGAAGAGCAGGACGCGCTAGCCTTGCGATCGCATCAGCGTGCAGCCCAGGCCTGGCAGTCAGGCGTGCTGAATCAGGAAGTGATGGCCGCTTTTGTGCCGCCGTGGAAAACGCCCATTGAACAGGATAATAATGTGCGCATGGATGCGAAAGCCGCCGACTATGCCCGACTGCGTCCGGCGTTTGACCGCCAGCACGGTACTGTCACCGCGGCAAACAGCACGCCGCTTACCGACGGTGCGGCGGCAGTCATTTTGATGCGTGAAGGCCGGGCAAAAGAGCTCGGGTTACAGCCGCTGGGCTACTTACGCAGCTATGCGTTTACCGCTATCGACGTCTGGCAGGACATGCTGCTAGGACCGGCCTATGCTTCACCGTTAGCGCTGGATCGCGCCGGAATCACGCTAAGTGATTTAACCCTGATAGATATGCACGAGGCGTTCGCGGCGCAGACGTTAAGCAATTTAAAAATGTTCCGTGATGAACGCTTTGCCCGGGACGTGTTAAACCGTCCGCATGCGCTGGGCGAGGTCGACGAGGCGCGCTTTAACGTCTCGGGCGGATCGATCGCCTTTGGGCATCCCTTTGCCGCCACCGGTGCGCGCATGATCACCCAGACGTTAAATGAATTACGCCGCCGGGGCGGGGGGCTGGGTTTAGTCACGGCCTGTGCCGCCGGGGGTTTAGGTGCAGCAATGGTTCTGGAGGCCGAATAATGGAACAGAGCGCTTTCACATTACAGATGCGGGACGATCACGTTGGCGTTATCACCATTGATGTGCCAGATGAAAAGATGAATACGCTAAAGGCGGAGTTTGCGGCACAGATTGCGGCGATCATCGCGCAGGCGCGCAAGAACCCGCAGTTGCTGGGGCTGGTGCTGATTTCCGGCAAGCCTGACAACTTTGTTGCAGGTGCCGATATCAGCATGATCGATCGTTGTCGAAACGCCCATGAGGCGGAAGCGCTGGCGAGACAAGGACAGGAGGTGATGGCCGCTATCGCAGCCTTACCTTTTCCGGTGGTGGCAGCGATCCACGGTGCCTGCCTGGGCGGTGGTCTTGAGCTGGCGCTGGCCTGTAACACGCGCATCTGCTCGCTGGATGATAAAACCCGCATCGGCCTGCCGGAGGTACAGTTGGGATTACTGCCGGGCTCGGGCGGTACCCAGCGTCTGCCTCGCTTAATCGGCGTGCAGAAAGCGCTACCGCTCATTCTTACCGGTAAAAATCTGCGAGCAAAACAGGCGAAAAAGCTGGGCATTGTGGATGATGCCGTGCCGCAGGCCATTCTGCTGGATACCGCCATTGCGCAGGTAAAAAAAGGAAAATTCCGCAGAGCGCCGCTGCCATTGCGCGATCGACTGCTGCAAGGCCCGGTGGCTCGCCAGGCGCTTTTCGCGCTGGTCAGGCGTGAAACCGACCGTAAAACGCAGGGAAACTATCCTGCGGCACAGCGCATCATCGAGGTGGTACGCATCGGCCTGGAGCAGAACAGCCAGGCCGGTTATGCCGCCGAGGCACGCGCGTTTGGCGAGCTGGCGATGACGCCCGAGTCGGCCGCCCTGCGCAGTCTGTTTTTTGCCTCAACAGCGCTGAAGAAAGAGAACGGGACCCGTGCCGAACCACGACTCATCCAGCGGGTTGGGGTTTTGGGGGGCGGACTGATGGGCGGCGGGATCGCCAGCGTCAGCGCCATGAATGCCGGGTTGCCGGTGCGCATCAAAGACATCAGCCTGCAAGGCATCAATCATGCGCTGCAAACCAGTTGGGCGCTGCTCGGTAAAAAAGTGAAACGTCGGCAGTTAAGTCCGGCGCAGCGTCAGCAGCAGATGGCACGCATCAGCGGCGGCACGGATTATCAGGGTTTTGCTCACCGCGATATGGTCATTGAGGCGGTGTTTGAGGATCTGGCGCTTAAAAGGCAGATGGTGGCCGACGTCGAGGCGCATTGTCAGCCTGATACGATCTTTGCGTCTAACACGTCATCGCTCCCTATTGCGGAGATTGCCGCGACGGCCCAGCGTCCGCAGAACATCATCGGTCTGCATTACTTTAGTCCGGTAGAAAAAATGCCGCTGGTGGAGGTGATTCCGCATGCGACAACCTCACCTGAAACGCTGGCCAGCACGGTCACGCTGGCACGAAAACAGGGTAAAACGCCGATAGTGGTGGCGGACAAACCGGGCTTTTACGTCAACCGTATTCTGACGCCTTACATCAATGAAGCCATGCGCTGTGTGGTGGAAGGGGAGCCGATCGATCACATCGATCGGGCACTGGTGAAGTTTGGTTTCCCGGTCGGGCCCGTTCAGTTGCTGGATGAAGTGGGGATTGATGTCGGCAGTAAAATCTCTCCGGGGTTACAGCAGGCTTATGGCGAGCGGTTTGCTGCGCCTTCTGCGCTGGATGCGGTGATTCAGGATGGACGCAAAGGGCGTAAAAACGGTAAGGGGTTTTATCTGTATGGATCATCGCGATTCGCGCGCAAAAAAGTCGATCCCGCGGTGTACAGCTTATTGAAGCGTAAACCGGTGAAGACGCAGAGTGGCGCGCAGATTGCCGAGCGTTGTGTGTTGATGATGTTAAACGAAGCGGTGCGCTGTCTGGATGAGCAGGTTATTCGCTCGCCGCGGGACGGTGATATCGGTGCCGTGTTTGGCATTGGCTTTCCGCCGTTCCTGGGAGGGCCGTTTCATTACATTGACAGGCTGGGCGCAGCAGAGGTTGTGAGCAGATTAACGCGGCTTGAGCAGCAATACGGTGACCGTTTTGCGCCCTGTGACGCACTGCTGCGCGCGGCGGAACAGCAGACAAAGTTTTACACTTCTTCATAAATACGAATACCCATCCTGATTCAGGGGGTTAGAAACGCGCCGCACAAGCGTGAGGCGCTACACGAATCTGACAGGTGCTTATTTAATAAACAACCGGTTGACTATACTGAAGTCATTAGGGTACAACACGACGTTCATTCGCAGAATGAAGCGCCTGACGCGAATGCATCAGGCGATGTCGACAAACTACAGCGGTGCTTTATGCAAGTTTTTATCATGCGTCACGGCGATGCGGCTCTTGAGGCTGCCAGTGATTCGGTCAGGCCTTTAACGCTTTGTGGATGTGACGAATCACGTCAAATGGCAAACTGGTTAAAAGGTCAGTCTGTTGACATTGAACGTGTACTGGTCAGTCCTTATCTGCGTGCGCAGCAAACGCTCGCCACGTTTCGTGAGGCCTTTCCTTTGCCAGACGGTGAGGATATTTTGCCGGAACTCACGCCCGGCGGCGATCCCGGTCTGGTGGGATGCCATTTGCAGGCGCTGGCCAATGAAGGGGTGAAATCGGTGCTGGTGATCTCTCACTTACCGTTGGTGGGATACCTGGTGTCGGAACTGTGCCCCCAGGAAACACCGCCAATGTTTGCCACTTCTGCAATTGCCTGCGTTGACTTCGATCCCGCTGAAAGCCAGGGCACATTGCTGTGGCAGATTAGCCCGAAAAAACTGGCGAAAGCCATGTAATGATGTCGGGCCATAAAATGGCCCGAACATGCATGAATCCACAACGGAACAACCATCCCGTCAGGCTTTTCCCGAACAGATTACGCAATCACAAAACGTGATACCGAGCCTGCCAGCGTTTGTGCCTGGTCATGAAGCGCACTGGCCGCCGCAGAGGACTGTTCCACTAACGCCGCGTTTTGCTGCGTCACGTTATCCATTTCAACGATAGCCACGCCCACCTGCGCAATGCCGCGGTTCTGCTCTTCAGACGCCTGAGAAATCTCGTTCAGTATCTCTGTCACATTGCTGACTGAGGTAACGATTTCACCCATGGTGTTGCCTGTCTGACTGACCAGTTGCGAACCCGCGCTGATACGGGCAACCGAATCCTGAATCAGCGTTTCGATTTCTTTCGCGGCTAACGCGCTGCGCTGCGCCAGGTTTCTCACTTCACTGGCGACGACGGCAAAACCCCGACCCTGTTCGCCAGCCCGTGCCGCTTCGACCGCAGCGTTCAGTGCCAGAATATTGGTCTGAAACGCGATGCTGTTAATCACGGAGGTGATCTCCGAGATTTTTCCTGAGCTGGCAGAAATTTCATTCATGGTGCTGACCACGCTGGTAACCAGTTGTCCGCCACGGCTGGCCGTGTCGAAGGTTTCCTGCGCCAGTCTGCTGGAATGATGAATATTATCGGCATTCTGTTTTACGGTGGATGTCAGCTGCTCCATGCTGGCTGCCGTTTGCGCAAGGGCGGCCGCCTGACTTTCCGTTCGCGCAGACAGGTCATTATTCCCGGAGGCGATTTCTGCCGACGCCTGACTCACGCTGGTGACGCCGCTGCGGATACCGCTGATAATCCGGCGCAGTTCATCACTCATTTCACCTACCGCATGCATGAGTTCGCCCAGTTCATCCCGGCGAGAGGTGTGCATCACGGTGCTGAGATCGCCACGTGCCATTTGTCGGGCAATATGCAGAAGCTCAGATAAGGGACGCGTCAGCTGGCGGGTAATAAACAGCGCAATAAGAATACCCGCAATGATGGCACCAATAACAATGGTCGCCATCAGCCAAACGGCTTGTCTGGCATCGTGATTAGTGGCGTCCAGCTGTTGGGTGAACAACGCATTGCTCATATCGGTCAGAGTTTTGCCTGCCGCCGCGAGTTCGGCTGTGGCCTCTTCGCCCGCTTTTACCGAGGCCATCATCGCGCTGATATCCGCTTGTTTTGTCACGAGCTGTTCACTGATTTTGTCGATTGCTGCAGCGTCTGCGGGGTTAAGCCGAGATTTGATCTGTGCAATAAGTCCGACGGTTTCAGTGAGGAAGCTGCTGAGCACATTGCGATCTTCATCTTTATGCTCAAGGCCAAAGAGTTTCACCCGCACCGCTACGCCGCTCAAATGCTTATTGATCTCCTGCAACGCGGCGGCGGTCTGCGCGTCACCGTTATTGCTTGCGGCGAGCTGACCAATAGCACGCATCTCATCAGCCACGGAGAGGTTCGTCAGCGCCTGCGTCCCGTCACGGACGGCCTGCACGGTACCGGCCCGTTTCTGCCGGTAAGTGGCAATGGCCGACGGCATCGCGGTAATCATTGCCTGCTGACTGTCATCCCAACGAAAAACGCCCAGGTTTTTCAAGTTCTGATCTACCTCTTTCAGCATGTCTTCGTTCAGAACGATGAATTTTTCATCATGTGTTTTAACGAATTGCAGGCGGGCATCTTTGGCCTGTGAAAACCGGTCATTGACGCTTTTAAGCTCCCTGAGCTTTTCGGCCCGCACGCTAATGTCATTCAGATTTTTAATGCCGCATATCGCGACAGCCAGACTCAACAATAAAATAAGCCCAAAACCGAGCATGAGCTTTTTGCCCACTTTTAAATTCTCAAAAAAATTACTCAACCCGCTCATTCAAAAAGTTCCCTTGGTCAATGTGCCAATAATGTTCAAACGTAATATGCCTAAATGCCTGAACGTTATCGGCAGCGGGAAAATTGTATTCAGTATAAATAGTTTCTTAAGCAAATAGTCTGCGTCAGCCTGAACAGAAATCAGCAGAACGCCCGGACAATAAGGGGCGGAATGACGCGTGATAAGGAAAGAAGGTGTAACGCAGTGGCGCGGATTCCCCCGGCAAAGGGGGAACAAGCGGGACGGCAGGGCAAGGGGCTTAAGACGTTTTTCTGCCTGAATATCAAGGCAATTCTGGCGGTTGCCACTCTTCAATTTCAATAAGGACTAATAACGCGGCATCGCCGCCAAACATTTTGGGTGCCTGGTGAAAGGCCATCACCCAGGGATGCTGGGCCAGCCACAACGGCGTTTGTTGCTTTAAAATATGTTTACCATGTCCGGTCATCACGCTGGCACAAAAAAGGTGTTCGCGACGACAGGCGGCAATCAACGCGCCTAACTCCTGCTTGGCTTGCATCTGGGTCAGCCCGTGCAGATCAAGAAAAATCTCTGGCGTGTAATCACCCCGGCGCAGCTTCTTCAGCTCAAAGTGGCTCACGTCGGCACGAACATAGCGCGTTGCCCCTTCAGTGGACAGCAGCGGCTGGAATTCATCTGAAAAGTAGTGGCTGTTATCCGCTTGTTCAGACAACAGTCTTTTTATCGGGACTTCCCGGGTTTTGACTGCCGGTTTGTGCACGATAGTGTCTTGTTTTAATTGACGCGTGCCCGTCATCAACTGGCGAAACAGCGCTTGATCATCCTGGCTCAGGGGGTTTTTTTTACTCATTATTCGTAAATCATATCTGAGGTGGCTGATTAACAGCAGAAGCCGATACCTTACCGTTAACCGTCATTAATTGTCAGCTTTTTCACCTTGCTGCGCTGAATTCTCCTCGGCTTCGTGGCAAACTATCGGCCGATTTAGTAAAAGGCCTGCGGAGGGCTACGTGGACAAAATTTTCGTCGATGAGGCAGTGAATGAACTGCACACCATTCAGGATATGCTGCGCTGGTCGGTAAGCCGCTTTACCGCTGCCGGAATCTGGTACGGACACGGCACAGATAATCCCTGGGACGAAGCTGTCCAGCTGGTTCTGCCCACGCTGTGGTTACCCTTAGATATCCCGGAAGATATGCGTAACGCGCGCCTGACAGCCAGCGAACGCCATCGTATCGTTGAGCGCGTCATTCGCCGCGTGAACGAGCGTATCCCGGTCGCCTATCTCACCAACAAGGCCTGGTTCTGCGGCCATGAGTTTTACGTTGATGAACGCGTTCTGGTGCCTCGTTCACCGATTGGTGAACTGATTGAAAACCGCTTTGCCGGTTTAGTGACGGAAAAACCGCGTCATATTCTGGACATGTGCACCGGCAGCGGCTGTATTGCGATTGCCTGTGCCTATGCGTTCCCGGAAGCTGAAGTGGATGCGGTGGATATTTCTCATGATGCGCTGGCGGTGGCCGAGCAGAATATTGAAGAGCACGGTCTGATGCATCACGTGACGCCGATTCGCGCCGATCTGTTCCGCGAACTGCCGCCGGTACAGTACGATCTGATCGTGACTAACCCGCCTTATGTTGATGCGGAAGATATGGACGACCTGCCGAGCGAATATCAGCATGAACCCGAACTGGGTCTGGCTGCGGGCAGCGACGGGCTTAAACTAGTGCGCCGCATCCTCGCCTGCGCGCCGGGCTATTTGAGCGAACAGGGCGTGCTGATTTGCGAAGTGGGTAACAGCATGGTGCATATGATGGAGCAATATCCTGACGTGCCTTTCACCTGGCTGGAGTTCGACAACGGCGGTGACGGCGTCTTTATGCTCACCCGTCAGCAGATCGTTGATGCACAGCACCATTTCTCATTTTATAAAGACTAAAAGGGTGAGCGAACTTTCGCCCGTCAAACCGTAACAAGGAATCTCAATGGCCGGAAACAGCATCGGACAGTTCTTTCGCGTCACCACGTTTGGTGAATCTCACGGTATTGCCCTGGGCTGTATCGTTGATGGCGTGCCGCCGGGCATTCCGTTAACCGAAGCCGATATCCAGCACGATCTTGATCGTCGTCGTCCGGGAACGTCGCGCTACACCACACAGCGCCGTGAGCCGGATCAGGTGAAAATTTTGTCCGGTGTCTTTGACGGCATCACCACCGGTACCTCGATTGGCCTGCTGATCGAGAATACCGATCAACGTTCGCAGGATTACGGTGCCATCAAAGACCTGTTCCGTCCGGGCCATGCGGATTACACCTATGAGCAAAAATACGGCACGCGTGACTACCGTGGCGGTGGCCGTTCATCGGCACGCGAAACCGCGATGCGCGTGGCGGCCGGCGTGATTGCTAAAAAATACCTGCAGATGAAGCACGGTATCCTGGTTCGCGGCTATCTGGCGCAGATCGGCGACGTTGCCTGCGAACTGAAAGACTGGAGCATCGTTGAACAGAATCCCTTCTTTTGCCCGGATGCCGACAAGCTGGAGGCGCTGGATGAACTGATGCGCGCCCTGAAGAAAGAAGGGGATTCGATTGGGGCCAGGGTCACGGTTATGGCGGAAAATGTCCCACCAGGCCTGGGCGAACCGGTTTTTGATCGCCTGGATGCTGACCTCGCGCATGCGCTCATGAGCATTAACGCGGTGAAAGGTGTGGAAATCGGCGACGGTTTTGCCGTAGTGAATCAGCGCGGCAGCCAGCATCGTGATGAAATCCGCGCCACCGGTTTTCAGAGCAATCATGCAGGCGGTATCCTCGGCGGCATCAGCAGCGGCCAGACGATTAGCGCGAATCTGGCCATGAAACCGACCTCCAGTATTACCGTACCGGGTAAAACCATCACCCGCGATGGCGAGGAAGTGGAGATGATCACCAAAGGTCGTCACGATCCTTGTGTGGGCATCCGTGCCGTGCCCATTGCAGAAGCCATGATGGCGATCGTGCTGATGGATCATCTGCTGCGCCAGCGCGCGCAGTGCGGTGAGGTTAACTCGACGGTGCCACGTTGGTGAGCCTATGAAAATCTTGCTGATGGTGAGTGCGCTCCTGCTGAGTGCCTCCAGCCTGGCGGCAACGCCGTGGCAACGTATCCAGCACCCTGTTGCGGGTGAGCCCAATGCGATTGGGGGCTTTGCCAACGGCTGTATCGTGGGTGCCCAGGCGTTGCCGCTTAACTCGCCGGATTATCAGGTCATGCGCCAGGATCAGCGCCGTTATTTCGGTCATCCCGATCTGATCCTGTTTATTCAGCGCCTGGCGACCCAGGCACATAACCTCCAACTGGGAAACGTGCTGATTGGCGATATGGGCATGGCGGCAGGCGGGCGCTTTAGCAGTGGACATGCCAGCCACCAAACCGGGCTGGACGTCGATATTTGGCTACAACTGCCTAAAACCCGCTGGAGCGCGCAGCAACTCCTTAAACCGCAGCCGTTGGATCTCGTCACCGCTGACGACAAGAACGTGGTGGCGCGTCACTGGCAGCCTGAAATCGATAGCCTGATCAAACTGGCGGCGAAAGATGAGGATGTGACACGTATCTTCGTCAATCCGGCGATTAAAAAGCAGCTTTGTGCTGATGCGGGTAGCGATCGCGGCTGGCTTCGAAAAGTGCGTCCCTGGTTTGCGCATCGCGCGCACATGCACGTCCGCTTGCGCTGTCCTCAGGGCAGCACCGAGTGTGAAGAGCAGGCCCCACCGCCTGCGGGTGATGGCTGTGGAGCCGAACTTCAGAGCTGGTTTTTGCCCAAACAGCCTGGTTCTGCGCCGGTGAAACGTGAGCCACCGCCGCTGCCTGCGGCCTGTCAGGCACTGCTGGATAAACATTTACTGTAAGGGTTCCCATGGAATGGTTCGTTGTCAGCCCGCTGTTGGTTGTGCTGCTATTTTTTATTGCCCTGCTGGCCGGTTTCATTGACTCCATTGCGGGCGGCGGCGGACTGTTAACGGTTCCCTCTTTGCTTGCTGCCGGGCTGTCACCGGCGCAGGCGCTGGCGACCAACAAGCTGCAATCGGTCGGCGGATCTTTCTCATCCAGCCTCTATTTTGTCCGGCGCGGGGCCATCCGACTCAGCGAGCAGCGGCTGAATATCGCCATGACCTTTTTGGGGTCGATTGGCGGGGCCATTCTCATCCAGCACCTGCAGGCTGATATGCTGCGTCAGGTGTTGCCGCTGCTGTTAATCGCTATCGGCATGTGGTTTCTGCTGATGCCACGTATCGGTGAAGAAGACCGCGTTCACCGTCTGCAGGGGCTGCCTTTCGCCCTGATTGGCGGTGGCTGTGTCGGCTTTTATGACGGTTTTTTTGGGCCGGGTGCCGGCTCATTTTACGCACTGGCCTTCGTTACGCTGTGCGGCTATAACCTGGCAAAAGCCACCGCGCACGCCAAGCTGCTTAACTTCACCTCCAACTTTGGTAGCCTGCTGTTTTTTATATTTGGTGGCAAAGTGGTGTGGGGCACAGGGCTTATCATGATGCTGGGGGCATTTTGTGGCGCCCGGCTGGGTGCAAGGCTGGTGCTGGCACGTGGACAAAAGCTGATCCGCCCGATGGTGGTAATCGTTTCGGCGGTCATGAGCGCCAAACTGCTCTGGGACAGCCACGGCAGTGAATTGATGGCCTGGCTGACCACGCTGAATCTGTAATACTTTTACGTGATGACTTAATGACAACAACTCATAACTACGAACAGCTGATCGCGCTGTTTGATGATTGCTTTAGCCACGACTTTCAGACCCGTCTAATTAAAGGCGATGACGAACCGATCTATCTTCCTGCGGATGACGAATCGCCATGGAATCGGGTGGTGTTTGCTCATGGATATTACGCCAGCGCGTTACATGAAATTTCGCACTGGTGCATCGCGGGTGAAGCCCGGCGCAAGCTGGTGGATTTTGGTTACTGGTATTGTCCGGATGGCCGCGACGCGCAAACGCAAAGCCAGTTCGAAGCGGTAGAGGTTAAGCCGCAGGCGCTGGAATGGATGTTTTGTGTGGCTGCAGGCTTTCCCTTCAACGTCAGTTGTGACAATCTCGAAGGAGATTGTGAGCCAGATCGCATTGTGTTCCAGCGAAAGGTTCATGCCCAGGTCATGAACTACCTGGCGTCGGGTATTCCTGCCCGTCCCGCACGCTTTATTTCAGCCCTGGCTGACTATTATGGCAGGCCTTCTCTGACCGCATCGCAATTTCCGTGGCCGGACGATTTGTGATGCAGAAGGGACTTAATAACAGAGGAATGATGAGATGATCGCAGAATTTGAGGCACGTATTCTGGCCCTGATTGACGACATGGTTGAGCACGCCAGTGACGATGAGCTATTTGCCAGCGGTTATCTGCGTGGCCACCTCACGTTGGCAGTGGCGGAAGTGGAACGCCTGGACGAACACACGCCGCAAGCGTTACAGATCCAGGTGACACGAAGCCTGCAAAACGCTATCGCCGCCGGAGAATTATCGCCCCGGGATCAGGCGCTGGTGATTGGTATGTGGGATAACCTGTTTTTACAGGCCCGCCAGCAATCTGCCTGAATGCACGGGGCGGTACGCCGCCCGTGCTAGTTCCCCGCTTTTTTGCCCTTCAGCAATTTTCTTACCCAATAACGATTTGGATTGAGCGCCGCCAGCGTGCTGGCATCCAGCGGCTGGGGTTCGCCGCTGAGCTGAGCCGCCAGCACTTCTGCCGCCAGGGGCGCACTGCACAATCCACGTGAGCCAAGCGCGCCAAACACATAAAGCCCTGAAAAATACGGTGCCGTTTCGCTTTCTGCTTCGCGGGCGCGTTGCTGTGCAAGATCCGCATAGGTGGCAAGCGTCGCCGCGTAATCCGGCACGCTGCCGACCATGGGCAAATGGTCCCGGGTGGCGCAGCGCACGCCATTGCGCGCCTCGCCCTGGCTGACGTCCACTTCATCCACCCACCTGCTGTGGGGCAGGCAGTGCTGCAGACGGCTGCGGTTTTGCTGCTGGTCGTCTTCACGGTAGTCCGTTGACGTATCGCCACGGTGATAGCTGGCGCCGATACAGTGCGTCCCAAACTGTGGGCTGGCTGGGGTGAGATAACCGTCATAACAGAGCACCGTTTTCAGCGCCGATAACGCGGGTGAAGTCGGAATATGACTGACCTGGCCGGCGACCGGATAAACCGGCAGCGAGTCGGTCTGGGGCAGATGGGTAATCGCATGACCGTTAGCCAGCACCACAGCCTGGTGGCAGGTGGCGGGTTGTTCACTGAAGGTCAACTGCCAGCCTTGCGAATGCGGCTCCAGCGCGGTGACGCGGTGCAGCCAGTGAACACGCAATCCGAGTCGTTCACCGTGGGATAACAACGCAGAGGTCAATTCAGCCGGGGCTAACCAGCCACCCAGCGGATAAAAGATGCCGCCACAATCCAGCGCCAGGTTGGCCAGTGCCTCCGCCTCGTCGCGATTGACGCTGTAAGCGACCTCAGCCGGTAAGGCCATCTTCAGCATCTGCGCAATCTTGCTGGCACTTTTCTCGTCCCAGCCCAACTGTAATACACCGCTCCAGTCATGTTCGTAAGGGAGATCGAGTGCGTCATACAGGCGACGGGCGAAACTGAATGCAGCAGGAAAGAAGCTGGCCAGCGCGGGATCGTGCTGATTCAGCAGGGGATACAGCGCGCCCTGGCGATTACTGGACGCGCCCAGAGCGGGTGCCTCATCGGCACAATAGAGCGTTACCTGAAAGCCCCGGCGCAGCAGCGCAAGGGCCAGCGTGGCGCTTGCCACGCCGCCGCCAATCAGGGCAATCTCCTTGCCGGACAGCGCAGGGCGCGCATACCAGGGCTGGCGATGCGCCAGCGCGGGTGCGGTCTCGAGCGAACCGCACAGCATTTCCCGTTTTGGCCCGAACCCTTTACGCCGGGTCACCGCAAAGCCCGCCTGTTGCAAACCGCGCCGCACAAAACCCGCCGCCGTAAAGGTCGCGAAGGTGCCACCCGGCCGCGCCAGCTTTGCCATCGACTGGAACAGGTCAGGCGTCCACATATCGGGGTTTTTCGACGGCGCAAAGCCATCTAAAAACCAGGCATCGACCTGACGATGCAGACTGTCATCAAAATTATCAATTAGCGCATTAATATCGCCTAACCACAGATCCAGCGTGATGCGGCCCGAATCAAATAACACACGTTGGCAGCCCGGCAGTGCCAGGGGCCACTGGCACTGAAGTTGTTCAGCCCAGTGGGTCAGTTCGGGCCAGTGCTGATGCGCCGCCGTCAAATCGGCCTGGGTCAGCGGAAATTTTTCAAAGCTGATGAAATGCAGTCGTTTTAAGGCCGCATCAGGATGGTGGCGCTGAAAGGAATCAAAGGCTTGCCACAGCGTCAGAAAATTAAGGCCTGTGCCGAAACCGCTTTCGGCAACAATCAGCAGATCGCGCGGATGCTGATGAAAGCGTTGCGGGAAATCATTGCCACCCAGAAAGACATACCGCGTCTCTTCCAGACCGTTGTCATTGGAAAAATAGACGTCGTTAAACGCTCGGGAAACAGGTGTACCCTGTTCGTTCCAGCTCAGTTGGGCGTGTTCAACCTGGGGCAGTTTCACAGTAAAGGCTCATTTTTCAGGGAGTGTCAGGATTTTATCGGTCGACGTGACATGACGCAAATTTACAAAAGGAAATGGCTGATCGGACTTGTTCGGCGTACAAGTGTAAGCTAGAGTGCTCGTCAAATAACAGAAGTGGTGAGGATGATTGAATGAAACGTGCTGTGATTACTGGCTTAGGGATCGTTTCCAGTATTGGTAATAACCAGCAAGAGGTGCTGGCATCTCTGCGTGAGGGCCGCTCAGGCATCACTTTTTCCCAAGAGATGAAAGATTCCGGCATGCGTAGTCACGTCTGGGGTAACGTTAAACTCGATACCACTGGCCTCATCGATCGCAAAGTTGTGCGTTTTATGAGTGATGCGTCCATCTATGCTTACCTCTCTATGGAAGAGGCTATCAAAGATTCTGGCCTGAGCAACGAGGCTTACCAGAACAATCCACGCGTTGGTCTGATTGCAGGATCTGGCGGAGGTTCCCCACGTTTTCAGGTTTTTGGTGCGGATGCCATGCGCAGCCCACGCGGTCTGAAAGCGGTAGGCCCTTATGTGGTGACCAAGGCGATGGCGTCAGGCGTTTCAGCCTGTCTGGCTACGCCGTTTAAGATCCACGGCGTAAACTACTCGATCAGTTCAGCCTGTGCGACTTCCGCGCACTGTATCGGTAACGCGGTTGAGCAGATTCAGCTGGGCAAACAGGATATTGTTTTTGCGGGCGGCGGCGAAGAGCTGTGCTGGGAAATGGCCTGTGAGTTCGATGCAATGGGCGCACTGTCTACGCGTTACAACGAGACGCCAGAAAAAGCCTCACGTACCTATGATAACGAACGCGATGGCTTCGTCATTGCGGGCGGCGGCGGTATGGTCGTGGTTGAGGAACTGGAGCATGCACTGGCACGTGGTGCGCACATTTACGCTGAAATCGTAGGTTACGGCGCAACCTCAGATGGTGCAGACATGGTCGCGCCATCGGGTGAAGGCGCAGTGCGCTGCATGAAGATGGCGATGCACGGCGTGGACACGCCAATCGACTACCTGAACAGCCACGGTACTTCTACCCCGGTCGGTGATGTCAAAGAACTGGGCGCGATTCGTGAAGTGTTTGGCGATAACACGCCGTACATTTCTGCCACCAAAGCGATGACCGGCCACTCCTTAGGGGCGGCGGGCGTGCAGGAAGCCATCTACTCGCTGCTAATGCTGGAGCACAGTTTTATTGCGCCAAGCATCAATATCAGCTCGCTGGATGCGGCGGCAGAAGGCATGAACATCGTGACGCAGCCGACAGAAAAAACGCTGACCACTGTGATGTCTAACAGCTTTGGTTTTGGTGGCACCAACGCCACGCTGACCATGCGCAAATACCAGGCATAACGCTGGACTAAAACGTCATGCTGCACGCAGCATGACGTGAACCCTACGAAAAGGTCGGCGCTTGCCGGCCTTTTTTACGTTGGGATTGCCACTCAGCCACTGTTGCGTGATGAGCCTGCTGAAAGCAGCCTGACCAGCTTGTCGCACCCGGCCACAATCTCATCGGGCGTTAGCGCCGCAAAGCCTAAAATCCAGCCTTGCTGAGGTGCGCTATCGCCGTACAGTGGGCTGAGTCGGGGCAGTAATAAACCCGCCTTTGTCGCCTGTAACGTTAAGGCGGCGTCGTTGCCCTGCACCAGTGCAACGGTTGTCTGCAATCCACCCGGGCAGGAAAACGGCCTGAGCCATGGCGTCAGACGCTGTGCTAGCTGCTCCAGCAGGCGATCGCGACGGCTGTGATAAAGCTGGCGCATCAGCCGCAAGTGGCTGGCAAAATGCCCCTGCTGCATAAATTCTGCCGTTACCGCCTGCGGCAGCAGTGCACTATGCCCGTCCAGCAGGCTGCGCGCCCGGCCTAAAGGTGCCACCAACGGGCCAGGCACCACCATCCACGCCAGACGCAGCGAGGGAAACAGCGATTTCGAAAAGGTTCCGAGGGTAATGACCCGGCTATCGTTGTCGAGCGCGTGCAGCGCAGGCGCAGGGCGATCGTCATAGTGAAACTCGCTGTCGTAATCGTCTTCAATCAGCCAACTGCCGTGACGACGTGCCCAGTCCAGCCAGGCGAGACGGCGCGGCAGGCTTAAGGACACGCCGGTGGGATACTGATGCGAAGGGGTCAGATACATCAGTTTTGCGGAACCGGGTTGGGGAACCGCACCCTCGGCATCCACCTGAATACCGCGCACTCTGGCCCCCGCAGAAAGAAAGGCATTACGCGCCCCCGCATAGCCCGGCTCTTCCATCCAGATCTCATCACCTGCATCAACCAGCATTAGCGCCAGCAGCTGCAGCGCCTGTTGTGAACTGGTTAAAATAATCACCTGATCAGCCTCGCACTGCACGCCACGTGACAGAGCCAGATAGTCAGCAAGCGCGCGGCGCAGTGGCAGATAACCCAGCGGATCGCCGTAGCCCATCACGTCAGGGCCAGCGGTGCGCTGAACGCGGGCGGTTAACCGCCGCCAGAGAGGATGAGGAAAGGCACGTAAATCCGGCGAACCTGCCGCAAACGCATAGGGAAAGGGCGCATCCTGACAGCCGCCCGTTGCCAGCATCTGCTGGCCGCGCTGTGAGAATGTCGCCATGCGATTGGCGCGCACGCGGGGCGAACTGCCCGGCAGCGTGATGGCGACGAAGCTGCCGCGACCGGATTCCCGCCACAGGTAACCTTCACTTTCAAGCTGGGCGTAAGCGGCTTCAACCGTGACGCGCGACAGCGCTAAATCGGTTGCAAGCTGACGCGTTGAGGGCAGTTTCTGCCCGACCTGAAGGTGCGCGGTTTCAATCCACTGACGAAGTGTGGCGCACAGGCGGTCGCGCAGACCACCGGTTGCCTGATGATGAAACAATTGCAGCAGCGGCGACGTCATAATGGTCTTATCACCTCGTTGAAAGCGGTATTATTCAGTAGGCCACTTTGCCGTAAACTGCCAGTCTGTCACAACAGGAGAAAAAAGAATGTCATCTGTTTTAGGTTTTCCCCCGGCGTTACCGCAGCAGAGCGTTGCGTATCTGCAGGCCAAGCTGGCTTATTACACCGATGCCTGGGATCTGGCTGACGATCTGGCCCACCAACGGCAGGGGATTGTCGTGATCGATGCCCGTCAGGTGGAAGCCTGGCGGGCAGGCCATATCAGCGGCGCGGTAAACTTCCCTCATCGGGAAATCAATGAAGCCAGCACGGCTTCTCTGGATCGCGACCTGCTCTATGTGACTTACTGCGATGGCATCGGCTGTAATGGCTCAACCAAAGCGGCGTATCAGCTGGCGTTACTGGGATTTAAAGTCAAAGAACTGACTGGCGGGCTGGATTTCTGGAAGCGAGACGGTCATCCGATGACATGGGGCGATGAGGCGGGCGAATGGCCTCAGACAGCTTCTGCGGCATCCTGTGGGTGTTAAATTACAACACCAGCCACAGTAAAAAGGCCAGAACAATCAACCCTACGACCGCGCTCAGCACCGGGCGCGCTGCCAGCGGTTGCAACGCCGGCGGCAGCGAACCGGAAATGGGCGCCCATATCGGATGCGGATTCAGTTCGTTGTCGGCCAGGGCTTGCTCATGGGCTCTTTCAGCCCGACGCGCAAACAGGAAGTTAAGCAGATCCTGGGTTTGCGTCGGGGTCAGCACCATTTGCGGCGTGGCCTGAAAACGTTGCAGGCTGTAATCCTGCAGCATCTGCTGTTCACGCTGATCCAAAGGATGTTTTAACGAGGCTTCAATCAGCTGTAACGTCGGCGCACTGTGCTGGCTCAACGTCTGACGCACCTGTAAATACTGTGTAAGCAGCGGGTAATGGCGCGACGGAATAGGATCGCCGCTGGTGAGATTGACCAGCTTCAGCGCAGCGGTCCATATTTTGCCACTGGATTCGCCTGTCGCGGCAGCCAGTCGAACAATTTGCTGATTCAGCGCCTGATGCTCCGCAGGCAGCAGCGAACGATCGCTGGTACGGCTCTGTTGGGGTTGCGGAATCGCCATCTGACCATTTTGCAGCATGGTTAATACCTGGCGCAGCTGGTCCTGGGTCAAGGCGCTCAGCACCGTCTGACCAAACTGCTGGCGGATAAAATCACTGACCGCCTGACGATTATTACCTTTCGGCAGCAGGTCGGTCAGCTGCGTCATTAACTGACGTGTGCCGTGGCCTGTCTGCACCTGCGCCAGGCGGGCATTAAGAAACTGCTCCGCAGCCGGAAAATGGCGCGACTGAAGCTCTGCTTCGCTTTTAACACCTACTTCATGGCGTAAACCGGCCCAGAGTTCGGGCGCCTTAAGCGTGCTAAGCGACATAATGCGCACAATCAAACGCTCAAGCGTCGTGCGCTGGGCAGGAGAAAGGGGCTGTTCACCGGCAACGCTTCCTGCACGCGGGGCGTCAGTTTGCGGATTAACAGATGAACGATCGCCGACCGGCACACCGGGGCCGCTGACAGGTTGCATGGCGGATTCCTTGGGAAACAGAACAGCGTGGGGTGCGCCGGAAACAGAATACGCTATGATAACAAAAGCCCCTGGGAAATCCACGGGGCTTGTGTGTTTCGCACAAAGATTTACTTACTGATGCACGGGGGCGGGTTTACGGCGCAGTCGTTTCCATACCAGAGGCACAATCAATACGGCTACAGCCAGGATAAGCAGCACCTTGGCAATCGGGCTTTCCCACAGGATAGCCATTTCACCATTGCTGATAGACAGCGCCCGACGCAGGTTTTGCTCCAGCATTTCACCCAGTACAAAACCCAAAATCAGCGGTGACATAGGGAAATCCATTTTTCGCAGGATATAGCCGAAAATGCCCAATCCCACCATCAGCAGCAGGTCAAAGGTGGTGCTGTGAACCGCATAAACGCCCACCGCGGAGATGGCGGCGATAGCCGGGACTAAGAACCACAGCGGAATCGTCAGCATACGCGCAAACACGTTAATCATCGGGATGTTCATGATCAACAGCATCAGGTTGCCAATCAGCAGCGCGGCAATCAATCCCCAGACAATATCCGGCTGCTCAGTAAACATCGCCGGGCCTGGGGTGATGTTATACAACGTTAGCGCACCGACCATCACTGCGGTGGTACCGGAACCGGGAATGCCGAGCGTCAGCATCGGAATAAACGAGCCACAGGCGGAGGCATTGTTCGCCGCTTCCGGCGCAGCCACACCGCGAATATCCCCTTTACCAAACTGATCGCTGCCGCTGATTTTTTTCTCGGCCATGTAGGCGATAGCACTGGCGATAGTCGCGCCCGCGCCGGGTAACACACCCACAAAGAAGCCAATAAACGAGGCACGCAGCGTAGCACCGGTAGACATGGCGGCCTCTTTCATATTGAACATCATGCGGCCACTGGCGCGGACCACTTTCTGCCCGCTGTGTGTGGATTCCAGCATCAGCAAAATTTCGCTGACCGAGAACAGGCCAATGACCACCACCACAAACTGGATGCCGTCAGAAAGGTGCACACTGTCAAAGGTGAAGCGATAGACGCCGGTATTGGCATCGACGCCCACGGTCGCCATGCTCAGCCCGATCAGGGCCGACAGGAACGACTTAAGTGGGTTCTGACTCATCATGCTGCCCAGGCAGGCAATGGCAAAGACCATTAGCGCAAAATATTCGGCTGGGCCAAACGCCAGCGACCAGCGGGCCAGCAACGGGGCGAATAAGATGATGCCGAGGATGGCAATGGTGGAACCGACGAAGGAGCTGACGGCAGAGATCGAGAGTGCCACACCCGCTTTGCCTTGCTGCGCCATCGGGTAGCCATCCAGCGCGGTCATGATCGCGCCGGCATCGCCCGGGACGTTGAGCAAGATGGAGGAAATGCGCCCACCGTATTCACAACCCAGATAAACCGTCGCCAGCAGAATCAACGCTGATTCGGCAGGCAGGTGCAGGGCGAACGCCAGCGGCATCAAAATCGCCACGCCGTTGATCGGCCCGAGTCCGGGCAGTAAGCCGACGATCGTGCCGATAAAGCAGCCGATGAGGGCAATCAGCAGGTTTTCAGGCGTCATGGCAACGGCAAAACCGTGCATCAGGAAAGACCAGGTTTCCATTATTTCTCTCCTTAATTGAACAGGCTGCCAGCGGGCAAGGTCACGTCAAGTAAACGGTCAAAGGCGTAGAACAGTGACCATCCCATTACCGCACCAGAGAGCAGGGCGGCCCACCAACGTGCACCAAACAGCATGCCGAGACCGAAAGTCAGCAGCGAAGTGGATAGCGGAAAGCCCAGGGTTTCAAACATCCCGCCGTAAACCAGCATCATCACCGCCAGCGCCACCAGACGTTTCATCGTGGCTGCCGATGGCCACTGGATGTCATCCGGTTTTCTCAGCAGCAGCATCAGGGCACAGAAGGCCATCAGGCTGAGAAGGATGAGCGGAAAAGGGCGCGGTCCAACGGGCTCATAGCTGTATTCGCTTTGAATTTGCCAGGCGATGACCAGGCCTGCCAGGCACATCAGTAGCCACAGGGTGGCGAAAATACGATCGCTCATGATGTCCCCCGGTTACTTAGCCAGACCAAAGGATTTCGCCTGCTCGCGGTAAGCGGCAACCTGATCTTTCACGTATTTATCCAGTTCTGCGCCGAACATATTGAATTCAAACAGGCCACGCAGTTCGCGCTGCTTTTTGAACTCTGGGGTTTGCACCATTTTCTCAAAGGCGCTCTGCCACCACTGATAATCGGCATCGCTGACTTTAGGGCCAAGATAGAAGCCACGGATAATGGGCCATTCCACGTTAAATCCCTGCTCTTTGGCGGTCGGAATTGACGCCAGTTGATCGGGCAGGCGTTTGTCTGCCATTACCGCCAGCACGCGCAGTTTGCCCCCTTGTAAATGCGGCACCATCTCGCTGAGATCGCCCGACATTACCTGAATATGATTCCCCAGCAGGGCGGTGACCACTTCACCTCCGCCTTCGAAGGCGACATAGCGCATTTTGCGTGGATCAATACCGGCTTCTTTAGCGATCAGCGCGGTCTTCATCCAGTCCTGACTGCCGATGGAAGCACCCGCGCCCACCACCACTTTGGTCGGATCTTTTTTCATCGCGGCCATGAGCTCGCCCAGGTTTTTCCACGGCGCGTCTTCACGGACGGCAATCATGCCGTAATCGGTGCCAATCGCCGCCAGCCACTTAACGTCATCAACCGAATAGCGACCAAACTTGCCCTGGGACAGATTCAGCAGCGAGCCACCCGAAAAGGCTACGACCGTACCGGCTTCGGCAGGACGCTGCGCAATGATCGCGTTATAGGCCACTGCACCCACGCCGCCTGGCATATAGGTGATGCGCATCGGTTTCTCAATCTGTTTGGTTTCCATCAGCGAAACCTGAATCAGCTTACAGGTCAGGTCGAAACCGCCACCGGGTTTAGCCGGTGCGATGCATTCCGTTCTGTCTGGTGCAGCGGCATAGCCGGATGACGGCAACATTAAAGCCAGCAGGGCAGAGGCGAGGGCGGTATGGATTATTTTTTTCATCGTGCGCTCCATCTTTCTTCCAGAGTGTGATTACCACCGACAATTCGGCGTTGCTGAATTGTTAAATCAGTAACCTTTCATTTACCTTTCATTGATGAGGTTTAGTGAAAGGATGTGATATGCGTCTCTTACTGGTTGAAGATACGGCGGAACTGGGGCGATGGTTACAGAAAGCGTTAACCCAGAAAGGCTTTGCCGTGGACTGGGTGGTCGATGGCGTGGCGGCCGACCACAGCCTGCAAAGCGAAGACTATGCGCTGGTGGTGCTGGATGTCTCTTTGCCGCGTCTGGATGGCATCGAGGTCTTAACGCGGCTGCGCCGTCGGGGACAAAATATGCCAGTGCTGCTGCTGACCGCGCGCACTACGCTGGACGACCGCGTGCGCGGCCTGAACACCGGTGCCGATGACTACCTGACCAAACCCTTCGAACTGGATGAACTGGATGCGCGTCTGCGTGCGCTGTTGCGGCGTTCACAGGGGCAATCGCCACAAAATCAAACGCTGGGACAGCTTGAGCTTAACGGCGAGGGCTACTTTTTGCTGGACGAAAAACCCCTGGCGCTGACGCCGCGTGAGTCCAGTGTGCTCACCACGCTGATGCAGCGCCGTGGCCGTCCGGTCTCGCGGCAGCACCTCTATGAGCAGACCTTTACGCTGGTGGACGAGGCCAGCCCGGAAAGCATTGAGCTGTATGTCCATCGGGTGCGGAAAAAACTGGCCGGGAGTGATGTGGGCATTGTGACGCTGCGAGGGCTGGGCTATAGCCTGGAAACCCTGCCATGCGACTGATTCATTCTCTGCGCGGTGAGCTGCTGGCGTGGCTCGGCCTGCCGCTGGTGCTGCTGTGGATTCTGTCGGTTTATACCCATTATCAGAGCGGTCTGGCTGCGGCGAATCAGGCCTACGATCGCTCCCTGCTGGCCTCTGCGCGCACCGTCGCCGAGCGGCTGGTGGTTCGCCATCAGCATCTGGAGGTGGATGTGCCCTGGGTGGTGCTCGACAGCTTTGAGCGCAATATGAATGACCGCCTCTATTATCAGGTGATTTCGCCCCAGGGCAAAACGTTATCGGGCTATGACGGGCTGCCCCCGATTCCTGCCACCAGCGAAATGTCTGCAGCCTATCCCGCGTTAGTGCATTTTTATGACGGGCTTTACCAGAAGCAGCGCATTCGGGTGGCTGCGTTATGGCAGCCGGTCAGTGAGTCGGGCGTGGAAGGCATGGCGCTGGTGCTGGTGGCGGAAACCATTCACTCCCGTGAGGCATTTGCTCAGGGGCTGATGCGCACTGCGTTACTCAGCCAAAGCGCGCTGGTATTCATCACGCTGTTACTGGCGAGCATGATGCTGCGCCGGGTATTGCGGCCGCTGCGCCGTCTGTCACGCATCGTGCTGCGCCGTAACGGCGCGGCGCTGACACCGTTGCCGTCCCTGCCGTGGTCGGAGTTACAGCCGCTCATCATCGCCTTTAATCGCTACCTTGAGCGACTGAGAGGGCTACTGGCGCGGCAGGACAGGTTCAGCGCCGATGCCGCTCACCAGCTTCGCACCCCGCTCACCATCCTTAAAACCCAGATCAGCACGGCGCTGGACAGCGACCGGCCTGAACAGTGGCGCGAAAGCCTGCAGGGCATGCAGCATACGCTGGATGACACCATCCTGCTGACCGATCGCCTGCTGCAACTGGCGCGAATTAAAGCCCGTCACGGGGAAGATAAGCCCATGGCGCGGGTGGATTTAGCGGCCATCGTCCGCGAGGCCTGCTTTAGCCGTTATGCCGCGGCACGCGCAAAATACATTGATCTGGGTTATGAGGGTGATGAACACAGTGAGGTGAAAGGTGATGCGCTGTTGCTGGGCGAACTCTGTGCCAATCTGCTGGATAACGCGATTAAATATACCCCTTCTCAAGGAATGATCACTGCGCGCCTCCAGGGCGGAACGCTTCAAATTGAAGACGCGGGGCCGGGGATTAGCCCGGACGAGCAGCAAAAAGCGCTGCAGCCTTTTATCCGGCTGGATAATGCCGCTATGCATGTCGGCGCCGGCATTGGGCTGGCGCTGGTCCAGGATATTTGTGCCTGGCACGGCGCTGCCGTAACGCTGGATCGCAGCCCGTTACTGGGCGGGCTACGGGTTACCGTCCAGTTCAATGTGGATCGGTGTTAACCGGTTTGCGCGCGGTTAACGGCCTGCGCAGCCGCTGGGCCAGCAGAACGCCCGTCAGCGTCAGACCGCCGCCAATCCAGTGATAGCTGTGCAGATGTTCATGCAGAAACAGCACCGCAATGATGGCGGTAAACACCGGTGTCAGATTCATAAAAATACTGGTGATGCTGGCCCCTAACTTTTGAACGCCATGTATCCACAGCCAGGGCGCAAGAATAGAGGCAAACAGTCCGGCAAAGGCCACCAGGGGAAGATTGCGCGGCGTGAGCGAGACATCTGACGTCATCAAAAAGCCGGGTAACAACAGCAGAACGCCAAAGGCAATTTGCACGTAAAGGCTCTGCCAGACCGGCAACGGAATCGACCAGCGTTTTGTCATCACGCCATAAAGCGCATAGCAGCTGGATGCCGCCAGCATCATCGCTTCTCCGGCACCGATACCGTGATTCAGCAGTTGGTGAAGGTTGCCTGCGCTGACCAGCCAGATTAAGCCGCAGAACGAGATCAGGCTGCCCACCAGAATGCCCACCGTCGGCGCAATCCGCAGGACCAGCACGCTGAGCAACACCGTTAACAGCGGAATCAGCGCCGCAATAATGCCCATAAACAGGGCGCTCACGCTGTGGGCGGCATAGTAAGCCAGACTTTGATACAGCGCCATGCCCAGCAGGCCCAGAACCATCAAACGCCAGAGGTGCGGCCTGATCGCCTGCCAGCGCCGTATCACGCCGGGTAACACAAACGGCGTTAACACCAGCAACGCCAGTAGCCAGCGATAAAAGGAGATGGCTGCAGGCTCGATTGCCCCCGCCGATAATTTATTAACGATAGCGTTAACCGACCAAATCAATACCGCAAACAGCGGAAACAGAAAAAACATAGCATGACTCCAGCCTCAGACCCGCGGCAGTTTACGCCTGTCTGACATGCTTCTGCCAGCCTTATGGTCGACGGCATGGGGAGGTTAGGCTAAGGCGGGGCTTTTGTGCCAGAATAGCGCCCTTAAATGCAACACACAGGAAAGCCGTGGTGAAAATTCTCGTCGATGAAAATATGCCCTACGCCCGTGAACTCTTTAGCCGTACGGGCGATGTGGTTGCCGTACCTGGCAGGCCATTACCCGAAGCGCAATTAGCCGACGCTGATGGACTGATGGTGCGATCGGTCACTCAGGTTAACGCGGCGTTACTGCAGGATAAACCCGTCAGGTTTGTGGGCACGGCCACGGCCGGGACGGATCACGTCGATGAAGCCTGGCTGGCGCAGGCGGGCATCGCGTTCTCGGCCGCACCCGGTTGTAACGCCATCGCCGTCGTAGAGTATGTTTTTTCTGCCTTGCTGCTGCTGGCTGAACGCGACGGTTTCCTGTTGCGCGATCGTACCGTGGGCATTGTTGGCGTGGGTAACGTGGGCAGCCGTCTGCAGAAACGCCTGGAAGCCTGGGGCGTGAAAACGCTGCTGTGCGATCCACCCCGGGCTGACCGTGGGGACGAAGGGGATTTTCACTCGCTCGATACGCTGGTTGAGCAGGCCGATATTTTGACGTTTCATACGCCACTGTTTAAATCTGGCCCTTACAAGAGCTGGCATCTGGCGGATGCTGCGCGGCTGATGGCCCTGAAGCCTGACACCATTCTGATTAATGCCTGCCGCGGCCCGGTAGTCGATAATGCCGCGCTGCTGGAAGTGCTGAACATGCGCCACGATCTGAGCGTGGTGCTGGACGTCTGGGAGCCGGAGCCGGATCTCTCCCTGGCACTGCTGGATAAGGTCGATATCGCCACAGCCCACATTGCCGGTTACACCCTGGAAGGCAAAGCGCGCGGCACTACCCAGGTTTTCGAGGCCTGGTGCGACTTTATTGGTCAACCGCAGCAGGTGCCGCTCGGCAGCCTGTTACCGACGCCGGAATTCAGCCAGATCCGTCTGAATGGGCCGCTCGATCAGCCAACGCTGAAACGGTTAGTGCATCTGGTGTATGATGTGCGCCGCGATGATGCGCCACTGCGAAAAGTGGCGGCAAAACCGGGCGAGTTTGACCGCCTGCGCAAACAGTATGAAGAGCGTCGTGAATGGTCATCATTACAGGTGAACTGTGATGATCAGGCCACCGCTGATCTGCTTATTCAACTGGGCTTTAACGCCATATTATCCTCAACCTGATTGGTTCCGCCTGCGTGAACGGCGGGTGAAGGTAGGGATAATTCTGAATCCCCGGGCGGTGACATCACCGCCTTCTGTTTTTATGTCATTGTCTGAGGTAAACCAACATGTCTGACGGCTGGAATATTGCGCTACTTGGCGCAACAGGCGCAGTAGGGAACGCTGTACTGGAACTGCTGGCTCAACGCCAGTTCCCGGTTGGTGAATTGTATTTGCTGGCGAGCGATAACGGTGCCGGTGAAATTAAACGTTTCGAAGGCCGTTCTGTTCGGGTCGAAAACGCGGCGGAGTTTGACTGGTCACAGGCGCAACTGGCCTTTTTTGTTGCCGGTCGCGAGGCATCAGAACGCTATGCAGAAGAAGCGGCGAGTGCAGGCTGCCTGGTTATCGACAGCAGTGAGCTGTTTGCCCTGTCACCGGACGTGCCGCTGGTGGTGCCGGACGTCAATCCCCAGGTGCTGGCGGATTACCGTAATCGCAATATCATCAGCGTGGGAGATAATCTGGTGAGCCAGCTGCTGACGGCCATTAAACCGCTGGTCGATGCGGCAGGTTTAGGCCGTTTACAGGTGACGAATCTGATCTCTGTCTCCACGCACGGCAAAGCGGCCGTGGATGCGCTGGCAGGGGAAAGTGCACGTTTGCTGAACGGCGTGCCCGCTGACGAGCACCATTTTGGTCGCCAGCTGGCTTTTAACCTTCTGCCGCAGCAGGCGGACAGTGAAGGCAGCGTAGAAAGCGAGCGTCGCCTGGTCGATCAGGTGCGTAAAGTGTTACAGGACGACGGGTTGCCGGTTGCCGTCAGCAGCATTCAGGCACCGGTGTTTTATGGCAATGCGCAGATTGTCCACATTGAAAACCTGCGCCCGCTGTCGGCCGAAGAGGCGAGGGCAGAATGGGCACTGGCGGCCGATATTCGTCTGAGCGAAGAGGCCGAGGTGCCGACGCCGGTCACGGATGCCTCCGGCACCGATGAACTGAGCATCGGCTGTGTGCGTAATGATTACGGCATTCCGGAGCTGTTGCAGTTCTGGTCAGTGGCGGACAACGTTCGTTTTGGCGGCGCGCTGATGGCCGTAAAAACCGCTGAGAAGCTGGTCCAGGAGTACATGTACTGATGTCAGAAGGTCAGACAAAAAAACTGGCACTGGGCATTGAGTACGACGGCAGCCGTTACTATGGCTGGCAACGTCAGCAGGAAGTGCGCAGCGTGCAGGAAAAGCTGGAGCGGGCGCTGTCGAAAGTGGCTGACCATCCGGTCAGCGTATTCTGTGCCGGCCGCACCGATGCCGGGGTCCATGGCACCGGACAGGTGGTGCATTTTGAAACCGTGGCGCCGCGTGCCGATGCGGCCTGGACGTTAGGCGTCAACGCCAACCTGCCTGATGATATCGCTGTGCGTTGGGTAAAGGCGGTGCCGGATGACTTTCACGCCCGCTTTAGCGCAACGGCCCGGCGCTATCGTTATCTGATTTACAATCAGCGGCTACGTCCGGCGATTCTGGGCAACGGTGTGACGCACTTTTACTATCCTCTGGATGTGGAAAAGATGCAGCGTGCCGGTCAGTGCCTGCTGGGCGAGAATGATTTTACGTCTTTTCGCGCCGTGCAGTGCCAGTCGCGAACGCCGTGGCGCAATGTGATGCACCTTAATGTCACGCGTCAGGGGCCTTATGTGATTGTCGATATCAAAGCGAATGCCTTTGTGCACCATATGGTGCGCAATATTGTCGGAAGTCTGATGGAAATTGGCTGTGGAAATCAGTCAGAATCCTGGATGGCTGAACTGCTGGCCGCCAAAGACCGTACCCTGGCAGCGGCGACGGCGAAAGCCGAAGGGCTTTATCTGGTTGCGGTGGATTATCCCGCGCATTTTGCTTTACCACAGCCGGCGATGGGGCCATTGTTCCTCGCGGATTAATTAACCTTACGTACAAGGGATCGTTATGGAGTTCATCCATTTTGTGGTCGATTTTATTCTGCACATTGACGTGCATCTGGCCGAATTAGTAGCGCAGTATGGCATCTGGATTTACGCCATTTTATTCCTGATTTTGTTCTGCGAAACGGGATTAGTGGTGACGCCGTTTTTGCCAGGGGATTCGCTGCTGTTCGTGGCAGGGGCGCTGGCGGCATTGCCGGGTAACGATCTCAACGTGCATCTCATGGTGGCGCTGTTGGTCATTGCCGCTATTCTCGGGGATGCCGTGAACTACACCATCGGCAAACTGTTTGGCGAACGGCTGTTCAGTAACCCAGACTCAAAGATTTTCCGCCGCAGCTATCTCGATAAAACCCATGCGTTTTATGCCCGTCACGGGGGAAAAACCATTATTCTGGCCCGCTTCGTGCCTATCGTGCGCACCTTTGCGCCTTTCGTCGCCGGAATGGGGCACATGTCCTATCGCCACTTCGCGCTGTTTAACGTCACCGGCGCGCTGGCCTGGGTGCTGCTGTTCTCCTATGCGGGTTATCTGTTTGGCGATTTGCCTGTGGTGCAGGAAAATCTTAAGCTGCTTATCCTCGGGATCATCGTGGTATCGATTCTTCCGGGTGTGATTGAAATCTGGCGTCATCGCCGCCAGGCTAAGCAGTAAAATCCACCCTGAGCAGCGGCGTTGCTCAGGGGTAAGACCAGATTTTTATCCACAGTCTTAATTGGTTGTGGTTTAATGAGCGACATTTACCGTCTGCTGAAGCGGTTTTCAGCAGTATCGAGACGACTGGACCAGGTCAGTTTTTAACAGAAAGGTCATCAATGAGCTGGATTGAACGCATTCTTAATAAAAGCAACATTACGCCTGCACGTCGTGCCAATATTCCGGAAGGAGTGTGGACGAAATGCGACAGCTGTGGCCAGGTACTTTATCGTGCCGAGCTGGAGCGTAATCTTGAGGTCTGCCCTAAGTGCGACCACCACATGCGCATGCACGCCCGTGAGCGCCTGGCGAGCCTGCTCGATCAGGGCACGCTGGTCGAGTTGGGCAGCGAACTGGAACCCAAGGACCTGCTGAAGTTCCGGGATTCCAAAAAGTATAAAGATCGTCTGGTGGCTGCACAGAAAGCCACGGATGAAAAAGATGCGCTGATTGTGATGAAAGGTCAGCTGCACGGTATGCCGGTGGTGGCAGCCGCCTTTGAATTCGCCTTTATGGGCGGGTCAATGGGTTCTGTGGTTGGCGCACGTTTCGTGCGAGCAGTGGAGCAGGCGCTGGAAGATAACTGCCCGATGATCTGCTTCTCTGCCAGTGGCGGGGCGCGTATGCAGGAAGCGTTAATGTCGCTGATGCAAATGGCGAAAACCAGCGCCGCGCTGGCGAAAATGCAGGAGCGGGGTCTGCCGTATATTTCGGTCCTCACCGATCCAACCATGGGCGGCGTCTCTGCCAGCTTCGCGATGCTGGGCGATCTGAATATCGCCGAACCTAAAGCCCTGATCGGCTTTGCCGGTCCGCGCGTGATTGAGCAGACCGTGCGTGAAAAACTGCCGCCGGGCTTCCAGCGTAGTGAGTTTCTGATTGAGAAAGGGGCGATTGATATGATCATTCGTCGTCCTGAAATGCGCTATAAACTGGCGAGTCTGCTGGCAAAAATGATGAATCTGCCAGCACCGCTGCACGACGGTGAAGCGTTCGCACCTGCGACGACCGACCCGGAGAGCAACGAGGCCTGACAGGAGACCGAAGGCGCGCGGGTCGCGCCTTCCACCAATGCACCGTATACCTTGCGGCTTTCACCGGGTATAAATTTGCAAAACGGGACATATGGACAATCTTCACCTTCCTCAAGCCACGTCGCCTTTGGCCACGTGGCTTTATTATCTTGAACACCTCCACTCTCAGGCGATAGAACTGGGCCTGGATCGTATTCGCCTGGTGGCGCAACGTCTGGACCTGCTTAAGCCCGCACCCTTCGTGTTTACCGTTGCGGGCACGAATGGCAAAGGCACCACCTGTCGCACTCTGGAAACCCTACTGATGGCCGCCGGTTATCGGGTCGGGGTTTACAGCTCACCGCACCTTGTGCGTTACACCGAGCGTGTCCGGGTTCAGGGGCAGGAACTCAGTGAAGCCCAACACAGCGCCAGTTTCGCCGACATTGAAGCGGGTCGCGGTACGATTTCTTTGACCTATTTTGAATTTGGCACGCTGTCGGCGCTTAACCTGTTTAAGCAGGCAAAGCTGGATGTGGTCATTCTGGAAGTCGGGCTGGGCGGTCGGCTGGATGCGACCAACATTGTCGATGCAGACGTCGCGGTCATTACCAGTATTGCGCTGGACCATACCGACTGGCTTGGCCCGGATCGTAACAGTATTGGTCGGGAAAAAGCCGGTGTCTTCCGCCAGGCTAAACCGGCGGTCGTCGGTGAACCGGATATGCCCGCCACCATTGCTGAAGTCGCCCGTGAAAAAGGCGCGGTGTTAATGCAGCACGGGCGCGACTGGCAGTACCGGCAGCAGGCAGAAAGCTGGTCACTGCGCGATGCGCAAGGCGAGCTGAGTGATTTACCTCTGCCTCAGGTGCCGTTGCCTAATGCGGCTACCGCCCTGGTGGCGCTTCGCGCTTCAGGGCTGAAAGTCAGCGAGGCGCTAATCCGTGCGCATCTGCCGCTGGCGATTTTGCCTGGCCGTTTCCAGACGATCAGCGAATCACCTCGCGTAATTTTGGATGTTGCCCATAATCCCCACGCCGCAGCCTATCTGGCCTCGCGACTTGCGGCGCTGCCGCAGGCAGGTCGGGTACATGCGGTCGTTGGCATGCTGCATGATAAAGATATTGCTGGCACGCTGGCGGCGCTGTCACCTCAGGTGGACAACTGGTATTGCGCGCCGCTTGATGGCCCTCGCGGTGCCAGCGCGGAACAACTCATGGCGCACGTGACCTCCGCTCAGGCGTTCGCGGATGTTGAACAGGCCTGGCAACTGGCGCGCCAGCAGGCGGAACCGCAGGATATCATTCTGGTTTGCGGCTCTTTCCTGACGGTCGCGCAGGTCATGGAATCGATTGAAACGGAGAAAGGACGTGGCGAGTAAGTTTCAAAACCGTTTAGTCGGTACCGTTATTCTGGTAGCCGTCGGCGTAATCGTATTGCCGGGGCTGCTGGATGGTAAGAAAAAGCATTACAAAGAAGAGTTTGCCGCGATCCCTCTGGTGCCCAAACCCGATGATCAGCAGGACAGCGAAATGGTGCCGCCGGTGACGCAGTCGCTTCCTGCGCAGCCGCCAGCGGGCGCGGGCAGTGCTGTCAGCCATCCTGATGCGGATGACGCTGACGCCACCGAGGGCAGAAGCCAGCCAGAGCACAGCAGCGAGCCGAGCGTGGTATCGCCGCCGCCGGTACATTCGTCGACGGCCACGACCACCCCGAAAGCCAAACCGGTGGAGCCAACCCGACCCAAACAGGTTGAACAGGCTAAACCGAAATCGGCAGAGCAGCCGCAGAGCAAACCGGTGGAAAAACCCCGGCCGGTTGAACAGGCTAAGCCGGTTGAAAAAACCAAACCGGCTGAACAATCTCAGCCTGCGGAAAAGTCCGCCCCAGCAGAGCAGCCTAAAGAGACTCAGCCTGCCGGTCAGGCCTATGTCGTGCAGTTGGGTGCGCTGAAAAATGCCAGTAAGGTCAATGAAATCGTCGCGAAGTTGCGCTTGTCGGGCTACCGGGCTTATACGGTGCCGTCCACGCCGGTACAGGGGCAAATCACCCGTATTTATGTCGGGCCGGACGCTTCAAAAGCCAAAATGCAGGCGGCGGTGGCTGAGCTGAAAAACGTGTCGGGCTTAAGCGGCGTCGTAAAATCTTACAGCGCACGTTAAACCGCTGATTGGTGCTGCCGATAAGATTAACAGGCAGCGCCTTTCGCCGCGGGAACGGGGACACCGGGTGCGGCTCAGGCGTGAATAGCGACCACTTTTCAACCTGTTAATGGGTTAATAATGACACAGGCGAAGACGGATTTTTTCATCGCCTTTTTTATGGATGCAGAACCTGAAAACCCCTACGCAAACGTTTTCTTTTTCTGTTAGAATGCGCCCCGAACTGGAAGCAGGGGTGCAATGGCACTGGCGCTGGAAGAGTTCATGATCTGGATTGATTACGTCATTATTGCGGTAGTTGGTTTTTCGGCTTTGGTCAGCCTGGTTCGAGGGTTTGTCCGCGAAGCCTTATCTCTTGTTACCTGGGGATGCGCGTTTTTTGTCGCCAGTCATTACTATGCCTACCTTGCAGTCTGGTTCACAGGTTTTGACGACGAACTGGTTCGTAACGGAATCGCGATTGCGGTGCTGTTCATCGCGACCCTGATTGTGGGGGCAATCGTGAACTACGTTATCGGCTCGCTGGTTGAGAAAACCGGCCTGTCGGGAACCGATCGGGTATTAGGCGTTTGTTTCGGGGCGTTGCGTGGTGTGCTCATCGTGGCCGCTTTGCTGTTCTTCCTTGATACATTCACGGGCTTTTCGAAGAGCCCGGACTGGCAGCAGTCTCAACTTATTCCCGAGTTCAGTTCTATAATCAGGTGGTTTTTTGACTACCTGAAAAGCACGTCGAGTTTTTTGCCCCGGTGAGGCCACCGGGCGTACGGCTTAATGAGGAAATGACAACATGTGCGGTATTGTCGGTATCACCGGTTTCATGCCGGTCAACCAGTCGATCTATGACGCGTTAACGGTGCTCCAGCACCGTGGGCAGGATGCCGCAGGCATTTGTACCATCGATGCGCTGAACTGCTTTCGCCTGCGTAAGGCGAATGGTCTGGTCAGCGACGTCTTCGAAGCGCGTCATATGCAACGTTTGCAAGGCAACATGGGGATTGGTCACGCACGCTATCCTACCGCGGGCAGCTCCAGCGCTTCTGAAGCACAGCCGTTCTACGTCAACTCGCCGTACGGTATTTCCCTTGCCCATAACGGCAACCTGACCAATGCACATGAACTGCGTAAGCGCCTGTTCGAAAAGGGTCGCCGTCATGTGAATACCACCTCAGATTCTGAAATTCTGCTGAATATTTTTGCTCAGGAACTGGATCGTTTTCAGCACTATCCGCTGGAAGCCGACAACGTTTTCGCCGCCATTGCGGCGGTGCACCAGCAGGTTCGTGGCGCGTATGCCGTGGTGGCGATGATTATCGGTCACGGTATGGTGGCCTTTCGCGATCCTAACGGCATTCGTCCGCTGGTGCTGGGCAAACGCGTCATTGCCGATGGCCGTACCGAGTACATGGTGGCGTCTGAAAGTGTGGCGCTGGACACCCTGGGTTTTGAATTCATCCGTGACGTTGCACCGGGTGAAGCGGTCTATATCACTGAGCAGGGACAGCTTTCTACCCGTCAGTGCGCCGAAAACCCTAAAAACAATCCTTGCCTGTTCGAATACGTCTATTTTGCCCGTCCGGACTCATTCCTGGATAAGATTTCGGTCTACAGCGCCCGCGTCCGTATGGGCACCAAACTGGGCCAGAAGATTGCCCGCGAGTGGGAAGATCTGGATATCGACGTGGTGATTCCGATTCCGGAAACCTCAATGGATACCGCGCTGGAAATCGCACGTATCCTTGATAAGCCTTACCGTCAGGGCTTTGTTAAAAACCGCTACGTCGGCCGTACCTTTATCATGCCGGGTCAGCAACTGCGCCGCAGCGCGGTTCGCCGCAAGCTCAACGCTAACCGTGCCGAGTTCCGCGATAAAAACGTCCTGCTGATTGATGACTCTATCGTGCGCGGTACCACCTCTGAGCAGATCATTGAGATGGCTCGTGAAGCGGGCGCGAAAAAGGTTTACCTTGCGTCTGCCGCACCGGAAGTGCGTTTTCCCAATGTCTATGGCATCGATATGCCAAGCGCGACCGAGCTGATTGCCCACGGTCGTGAAGTGGAAGAAATTCGCCAGATCATCAAAGCGGATGCGCTGATTTTTCAGGACCTTGATGACCTTATTGAAGCCGTACGGGAAGAAAACCCGGATATCGTTCAGTTCGAGTGTTCCGTCTTCAACGGTATTTATGTGACGAAAGATGTCGATCAGGGCTATCTTGAATATCTGGAATCCCTGCGTAATGACGATGCAAAAGCCATTGCCCGTCAAAATGAAGTGGAAAATCTTGAGCTGCATAACGAAGGCTAAGCTAACCTGAATGCAAATAAGAGGGCGGGACTTATCCCGCCCTCTGTGTTTTCTGCCGGTCTGCGCTATTATGGTGCGCTTTGCCACTGCAAGGTTGAACGATGAAACGACTCATTATTGGTATTTCTGGTGCAAGCGGCGTGATATTTGGCATCCGGCTGTTGCAGGTTTTGCAGCAGGTCAGCGATGTGGAAACGCACCTGATCATCAGTCAGGCAGCACGTCAGACGCTGAGCCTGGAAAGCGACTACAGCCTGCGGGACGTCCAGGCGCTGGCCGATGTGGTTCACGATGTGCGCGATATTGCCGCCAGCATCTCCTCCGGGTCGTTTAAAACGCTGGGAATGGTGATTCTGCCCTGCTCGATGAAAACCCTGTCCGGTATTGTGCATAGCTACAGCGACTCGCTGCTGACACGTGCCGCGGATGTGGTGCTGAAAGAGCAGCGCAAGCTGGTGCTGTGCGTGCGTGAAACACCGCTGCATATCGGTCATCTGCGGATGATGACCACCGCGGCTGAACTGGGGGCCATCATTATGCCGCCGGTGCCTGCCTTTTATCACCGCCCCACCACTATTGATCAACTGGTCGATCAGACCGTTAATCGGGTTATCGACCAGTTTGATATTGAACTGCCGCAGGATTTATTTGTGCGCTGGCAAGGTGCATAAGTTTCTTCTTCCGCACTTCTTTGGTGCAGAAACGCGGGAGCGATCACTGTTCCTGCATTTCCTGAACTAAAAGTTCACAACATCGCTTTTTCTCTGCGACATCACTGATATATTCCATTCACAAACCCAGCCTTTTCGTGGCTAAACGGCTGGCTGGGCAGGCGGTAACGTTGCAGAACTGGCATGAAACATGCACAGGAAAAAGCAGTGTTAGTCGCAAACACACATCATGCACCACATAACAATAAGCATTTTACTTGAGGGTAATCTATGAAGAAGCGTGTTCTGGCTCTTTCTTTAATGTTGGGCCTGTCCAGTGCGGCCAGCGTATTTGCAGCAGTACCGACCTCGATTCGTGTCGGCACTGACCCAACATATCCGCCGTTTGAGTCGAAAAACGCGCAAGGACAGCTGGTCGGTTTTGATATCGATCTGGCTAACGAAATCTGTAAACGTATTCAGACCAAGTGTACTTACGTAGAAAGCGACTTTGATGCGCTGATCCCCTCTTTGAAAGCCAAGAAAATCGACGCCATCATCTCCTCGCTGTCTATCACCGCTAAGCGTCAGGAAGAAATTGCGTTCTCTGACAAGCTCTATGCCGCCAATGCGCGTTTAGTGGCGCCTAAAGGCGCAAAAATTGAACCCACTCCTGAGTCGCTGAAAGGCAAAAATATCGGCGTACTGCAGGGCACCACCCAGGAAACCTATGCTAATCAGAACTGGCGTCCAAAAGGTGTGACCGTCACGCCTTATGCTAACCAGGATCTGGTGTATCAGGATCTGACCGCCGGCCGTATCGATGCTGCCTTCCAGGACGAAGTTCAGGCTGCCGAAGGCTTCCTGAAACAGCCGGTTGGCAAGAGCTATGCGTTTGCAGGCCCGGCAGTGAAAGACGATAAAATCTTTGGCGTCGGCACCGGCATGGGATTGCGTAAAGATGATACCGAGCTGAAAGCGGCCATCGACAAAGCGTTCGAATCTATGCGTAAAGACGGTACCTACGACAAAATTGCGAAGAAATATTTTACTTTCAACGTGTACGGTGACTGATCTGTCGTCTTCGCTTCTGCTGTTCGCATAACAGGATGCGCCTCTGGTTGCCCCAGCCTGTCTGGCCGGGGCAACGTTGTGCGTTATCGTTTATGTGTTAACAGAAGCAACGCGGCCCGTCTGTAGGGCGGGCACCGCGTCGTTTCCACCCCACGACAGGACTTTTTTCCATGTTGTATGGCTATTCTGATGTCATTTTAAAAGGGACGCTGGTCACGCTTGAGCTCGCGCTGAGTTCAGTCTTGATGGCGGTGATCCTGGGGCTGATTGGTGCTGGCGCGAAGCTATCGCGTAATCGCCTGCTGTCCCTGATTTTTGAGGGCTACACGACGCTGATTCGTGGCGTGCCCGACCTCGTTCTGATGCTGCTGATCTTCTACGGTCTGCAGATTGCGCTGAATCACCTCACCGATGCGCTCGGACTGGCCCAGTTCGATATCGATCCCATGGTTGCGGGCATCATTACGCTGGGGTTTATCTACGGCGCCTATTTTACTGAAACCTTCCGCGGTGCTTTTATGGCGGTGCCAAAAGGGCAAATCGAAGCGGCCACGGCGTTTGGTTTTACCGGTTCCCAGATTTTCCGCCGAATCCTGTTTCCGGCGATGATGCGCTATGCGCTGCCCGGCATTGGTAACAACTGGCAGGTGATCCTGAAAGCCACGGCGCTGGTTTCCCTGTTAGGTCTGGAAGATGTGGTTAAAGCCACGCAGCTGGCTGGCAAAAGCACATGGCAGCCGTTTTATTTTGCCATCGTAGCTGGTGTGATCTATCTGGTCTTTACGACCTTGTCTAACGGCATTCTCTGGTGGCTCAATCGCCGCTACACGGTCGGTGTGAAGAGGGCGGAGCTATGATCGAGATTCTTCACGAATACTGGAAAGCGCTGCTCTGGACAGACGGTTATCGCTTCACCGGCGTAGCCATTACCTTGTGGCTGCTGATTGTCTCGGTCGTGCTGGGCGGCTGCATGGCGGTGTTGCTGGCGATTGCGCGCGTGTCACCGAATCGTTTTATCAGCCTGCCGGTGTGGCTCTTTACCTACGTTTTTCGCGGTACGCCGCTTTATGTGCAACTGCTGGTGTTCTACTCCGGCATGTATACGCTGGAAATCGTTAAAGGCACGGAGCTGCTGAATGCGTTTTTCCGTAGCGGCCTGAACTGTACGTTACTGGCTTTCACCCTGAATACCTGCGCCTACACCACGGAAATTTTCGCCGGTGCGATTCGTGCTGTGCCACACGGCGAAATTGAAGCCGCGCGGGCCTATGGCTTTTCCACCTTTAAACTGTATCGCTGCATTATTTTGCCTTCTGCGTTGCGCACGGCCTTACCGGTTTACAGCAATGAAGTCATACTGATGCTGCACTCAACCGCTCTGGCTTTTACCGCAACCGTGCCAGATTTGCTGAAAATCGCCAGGGACATCAACGCGGCAACCTATCAGCCCTTTACCGCGTTCGGCATTGCGGCCGTGTTGTACCTGATTATTTCTTATGTGCTGATTAGCCTGTTTCGTCTTGCGGAACGTCGTTGGCTGGCGCACGTGAAACCTTCTTCATCGCATTGAGTAAGACTATGGCTGATAACAAATTAAGCGTCACCGACCTGCATAAACATTACGGTGAACATGAAGTATTAAAAGGCGTGTCATTGCACGCCAATGCGGGCGATGTCATCAGTATTATTGGCTCGTCGGGTTCAGGGAAAAGTACCTTTTTACGCTGTATCAACTTCCTCGAAAAACCGAGCGAAGGCGCCATTGTGGTCAACAACACCGCCATTACCCTGGTGCGCGATACGGATGGCCAGTTAAAAGTGGCAGACAAGGAGCAGCTGCGCCTGCTTCGTACCCGTCTGACGATGGTCTTTCAGCATTTCAACCTGTGGAGCCACATGACCGTGCTGGAAAACGTCATGGAAGCGCCGATTCAGGTGTTGGGGCTGAGTAAAGCCGAAGCACGCGAGCGCGCCATTACCTATCTGAACAAGGTCGGCATTGATGAGCGGGCGCAGGGAAAATATCCCGTACACCTGTCCGGTGGTCAGCAGCAACGCGTTTCGATTGCCCGCGCACTGGCGATGGAGCCGGAAGTGCTGCTGTTTGATGAGCCCACCTCTGCTCTGGACCCCGAACTGGTCGGTGAGGTGCTGCGCATCATGCAGAAACTGGCCGAAGAGGGCAAAACCATGGTGGTGGTCACGCACGAAATGGAATTTGCCCGTCACGTTTCCAGCCACGTGATTTTCCTGCATCAGGGGAAAATTGAGGAGCAGGGACCTCCGACAGAATTATTCGGTAAACCGAAAAGCCCACGCTTACAGCAGTTCCTTAAGGGATCGCTGAAGTAGTTGAGTTACCTGTCATTCAGCAGGCGCATGGCGGTGGTTTCGTCGGTCACCAGGCCCGATATCCAGCCGCCGTTCACCGCAGCCTGAATGGCAGCATATTTTCGCTCACCACCGGCAAAGCCGATGATATTGCGCGTCGTCTGGCTTTCCAGCGTCACGCTGGTTAACAGCGCATCGGTCTCCCCCAGAACACGTTCGCCCTGCTGATTGAAGAAGTGGCCGAGCATTTCCCCGACAACGCCGCGCGCATTCAGCGCTTGCACCTGACGGTCAGTAATAAAGCCTTCCGCATTCAGTGGACAGCCGGGGTTAACTTCCCCGATCCCCAGAAACGTCACATGCGCCTGCAGTGCACGATCGACTACGCGCTGATAGACCTGATGCTGACACCACACCTGCTTATCTTCCGGGCTGTCAGCAAACAGCGGCGCGGGGATGAAGAAATACTTGCCCTGCATTTTTTCAGACAGCTTAAGTGGCACGTCATAGCGGGTGCCCGAGTCGTCACGGGCAATCGCGCCAATCATGGAAACACAGTGGTGCTGAGGGCGTTCCACCCAGGGCAGCGCATCGATAATGGCGCGCAGCGTTTTGCCCGATCCAATGCCAAACACCTGCGGCTGATCGTCATTGATAAACTGTGACATCACCTCTGCACCTTCCACCGCCAGCATCTGCTGTATGGCGTCGTCGTCAAGGCCACCGGAGGGCACGACGCGACAATGCTGCAGGCCAAATTTTTCCTGCACATCGTGCGCCAGACGCAGGCAGTGCGTGACAGGATGATCGATCTTCACGCTGACCATTCCCATTTCACGCGCCCCTGAAATCAGGCGCTGGGCAACCTGGCGCGACAATCCCAGCGCCCGGGCGATTTCCTGCTGCGTTAAGCCCGCGACGTAATACATCCAGGCAGCACGCGCGGCGAGTTCCTGTTTCTTCTCTTCTTTGTTCATTCCGGCATTCCATCTTCTGTGAACCGCTATTTTATCGCGCAATGCGGCGAAAAGCCTATTCGGGCAAAAGCTCATTTGATGGGCGAATGTTTTAAATGTGAAATTAATCACAGTACATCGACGTAACCTCTGATTAACATATGTGCATCCGGGCAAATGCCCTTTGGTTAAACAAATGCTTAAAGAGGTCGTGATGACAACGTCAGTTTGGATGCATATCGGCGCAGGCTCGTTCCATCGTGCTCATCAGGCATGGTATCTGCATCGACTGATGCAGCAGGGCGACAGCCGTTGGCATATCGCCCTGGGAAATATCCGCGATGATGCCACGCCGTTACTTACGCAGTTGGCTGCGCAGCAAGGCGAATATGTGCTGGAAACGGTCACGCCAGAAGGCGATCGCGATTACGAAACCATCACCTCGATTCGTCAGGTTCTGCCGTGGGACAAAGAGATCAGCGCGCTGGTGCGGCAGGGTGCCGATCCGGCAACCCGGGTGATCGCGTTTACCGTGACCGAAGCCGGTTACTATTTAACGCCGGAGCATGAACTGGACCTGCAGCAGCCCGATATCCGTGCGGATCTTAACGGCGAGGCACGGACGCTGTATGGCGCGCTGGTGCGCATCCTGACGGCACGTGTTGCCAACGGCGGTGCACCCGTAACGCTGTTGAACTGCGACAATCTGCGTCATAACGGTGAACGTTTTCGCCAGGGCTTTTTAGCTTTCCTGGCGGCGAAGGGCGCAGATCGCCTGGCCGAGTGGGTACGCGAGAAGACGACATCGCCAAATACCATGGTTGACCGTATCACCCCGCGCCCCACGGCAGATGTCGCTGAGCGGGTTCAGGCCGCGACAGGTAAAGATGATGCGGTGCCGGTGATGGCGGAATCCTTTATTCAGTGGGTCATTGAAGACGATTTTATTGCCGGACGTCCGGCGCTGGAGCAGGTTGGCGTCGAGCTGGTGGACTCGGTGCTGCCCTGGGAAGAAGCCAAAATCCGTATCCTGAACGCCACTCACAGTGCAATTGCCTGGGCGGGAACCCTTATCGGCTTGCTTTACATCGATGAAAGCACCCGACAGAAAGCCATCCACCAGATGGCCTGGGAATACGTCTCTCAGGATGTCATTCCCTCGCTCTCTCCCAGCCCGCTAAACCTGGCGGACTATCGGGATGTGGTGTTGTCTCGCTTCAGTAACCCGTGGATCAAAGACACCAACCAACGTGTGGCGGCGGATGGCCTGTCAAAAATTCCCGCGATGGTGACGCCGACCTTGCAGGAATGTTACCGGCGCGGCACGCCACCTGCCGCCAGCCTGGTGCTACCCGCGTTGTTCTATCTGTTTTTGCAGCGTTGGGCCCGGGGCGAGCTGCCCTATGACTATCAGGATGGCGTGCTGCAACCCGACGTGATTCAGCAGTGGTTTGCCCGCACCGATCCGCTGGCGGCGTATATGAGCCAGTCTTCCCTGTTTGGTGAGCTGGCCGCGTCTGACGATTTTCATGCGCGGCTGACCACGACCGTGGTCGGGCTGGAAACATGGTTGGTCCAGCCAGAGCAACCTCTTGCCGTGGTGTAGGGAGATGACTGGTTCTGGCTATGGATATTGGCCGCTCAGCGCTAAAAGCGCCGATGGTGAAATCACAGCAGCAGCGTGGCATCGGAACATGCCGCATCTTATCCGCACCGGGCAAAGCAGAGCCCATGAAGCGGGTGACGCGCAGCAGCCTGAACGTCGCGGTGCTGGCGCTGACCATCGTTATACATCTCGTCAATGCGGCGGGTCATGAGCGGGCGGACGCGCAAATGTACCTCAACGTGCCAAATCCTGGCGTTTTCTGCCCAGGACCAGAGGCTTTAGCGCCGCCTTACACAGTGCCGTGAGCTCTACCGTCAACCATGTCAGTCTCGCTTGCTGACCTGAATAACCTGTAACCGAACAGAGAAGGACCATCGTCATGCACTCTACTGCGTACTGGTTTGGCTTGCCCAAACATCTGATCTGGGGATTTGTGGCTATTGCCGTTTTTATGGCGGGTGACGGCTTCGAGATGGCTTTCCTGTCACGCCATATTACCGATATGGGGTTCACGCCAGGCCAGTCGGCGCTGGTGTTCACTTTTTACGGTTTAGCCGTGGCGCTGGCGGCATGGGCGTCAGGTGTGGTGGCGGAGCTGATTACCCCGCAGCGCGCCATGCTGATTGGTTTTATTTTGTGGGTGGTCATGCATGCCCTGTTTATGAGCCTGGGGTTAGGGATGCGTAATTATCCGCTCATGGTGTTGTTCTATGGTATTCGTGGTCTGGCCTATCCGCTGTTTATCTACTCATTCATGATGATGCTGGTGCAGGTCCTGCCACGGGAACGGCTGGCTGCCGCCACGGGCTGGTTCTGGGCGATGTATTCGGTGGGGATCGGCGTAGTGGGAAGCTATCTGCCAAGCCTGATTATCCCTTCCGTTGGTGAAACCGGCACATTATGGCTGGCGATTGGCTGGGTCACCTGCGGCGGCTTGCTGGCGTACTTTAGCCTGCGCAACGTGCCGGTCGATCGTTCTCGCGTCAACTTGCCTCTGCGGGAAAAAATGACGGAGATGTCGCGAGCGGTGACCATCCTGTTCACCAACCAGCATGTGTTTTATGCCTGCCTTATCCGCATCATTAACACACTGTCGCTGTTTGGCTTTGCCATCATCATGCCGCTGCTGTTTGTGGACCGCCTTGGGTTTACCCTGTCGGAGTGGCTACAAATTTGGGCGGTGTTCTTCTTTGTAACCATCTTTACCAATATTTTCTGGGGCATCATGGGCGAACGTATTGGCTGGATTCGCCAGGTTCGCTGGTTTGGCTGCCTGGGAATGGCCGTTTCCAGCCTGGCGTTCTACTACCTGCCTGTCTATGCCGGTCACAATTTCCTGGTCGCCCTTATTCCCGCCGTGATGCTGGGGATTTTCGTTGCGGCCTTTGTGCCGATGACGGCGGTTTTCCCCACGCTGGAGCCGCATCATCAGGGCGCGGCCGTTTCGGTATATAACCTGTCTGCCGGCATGAGCAATTTTGTCGCGCCCGCGATCGCCTCGGTGATGCTGCCGTTTTTTGATATCGTCGGCGTGGTCTGGGCGTACACCGGTCTGTATGTGTTTGCCGGTGTGCTGACGTTTATCATTCGCGTCCCGCAACCGAATCACGGCGCGCTGCGTAGGGTGAAGTCAAAACCCGCCGTCACGTCGCAGTAAACGACAGGGGAGCGCCATGCTCCCCTCTGTCGCTCAGTTTTTTACCACGTCCTGTAACGCGTCCTGCAGCTCATACCAGCGGAAGCGAAAACCCGACACCTCCAGCCGTTTGGGCAGCACATGTTGCCCACCCAGCACCAGCACAGAAGATTCACCCATCATCAGTTTTATGGCACTGGCTGGGGTGCGCATGAAAGCAGGGCGGTGCATCACCTCGCCCAGCGTGGCGGCAAACTGCTCATTGCGCACGGCATAGGGCGAAACCATGTTAAAAGGGCCGCTGCAGTCGTCATTGTCCAGCAACCACATAATGCCATTGACCATGTCATCAATATGAATCCACGGCATATACTGTTTGCCGCTGCCGATAGGGCCACCGATACCCAGTTTAAACGGCAGTTTCATTTTACTCAGCGCGCCGCCCTCGCGCGCCAGCACGACGCCGGTTCGCAGCAGGCAGACGCGCGTGCGCTCCGTTTGAGCGGTCAGCGCCAACTGCTCCCAGCGGGCACACAGCTCGTGGGTAAACTCATTTTGGCCGGGATCATCCTCGGTTAATACGACGTCGCCACTGTTGCCATAAAAGCCCGTCGCCGATCCCGAAATGAAGACGCGCGGTGGTGTGGTGCTGGCATTGATCAGTGAGGCGATGCGTTCCGTGATTTGCCAGCGGCTCTCGCACAACTGCTGTTTATGCGCCTCGGTCCAGCGTTTGTCAGCGATGGGTTCGCCGGCCAGATTTATGACGGCATCGATGCCGTCAAGCGACTGCTGTTGCGCCAGGCCTGACCAGAGCGCGATATCCTCCCCCAGCTTTTCTCGTGCGGCGGCCACGTCGCGGGTGACCACGCTAACCTCGTGACCGAAGTGTTGTAAACGTGGGATAAGATGGCGGCCAATAAGCCCGGTTCCACCGGTGATTAAGATATGCATAGTGCGGCTCCGTCTGATTTTTTATTTTTTGCTTACTTCATCATAGAAGAGTCGTACCCGTGTGGCGTGAGCCGCTTCGTAATTTAGCGAGTTGACCCCAAACATCGGACCAGCGCCTGGTTGTTTTCAGAAATAAAAGTCGGTAAACATGAGGCACCCCTTTTCGCCATTCGAGGTAGCAGATGAATTACCCTTCCATCACCCTGTGGTCAGATTCATCTTTCTTTAGTCCTTATGTCATGTCGGCTTATGTTGCGCTCAGCGAAAAAGGGGTGCCTTTTAGCGTAAAGCGTCTCGATTTATCGCAAAACCAGCAGCGTGCGGAAACCTACCGCGATCTGTCGTTAACCTGCCGTGTGCCGACCTTACAGGTCGATGACTTTATGCTGAGTGAATCCTCGGCGATCTGCGAATACCTTGAGGAGCGTTTTGCCGCCCCCGAGTACGAACGTCTTTATCCCAAAGATCGCGAGAAACGTGCGCGCGCCCGGCAAATTCAGGCCTGGCTACGCAGCGATCTGATGCCGATCCGCCAGGAGCGTCCTACCGAGGTGTTGTTTGCGGGAGAGCACTTTGCGCCGTTGTCGCCAGCGGCACTGGAAGCGGCGGATAAACTGATCGCCGCCGTACAGCGCCTGTTACCGGAACGGCAGCAAAATTTATTTGGTGAGTGGTGCATTGCAGATACCGATTTGGCTGTCATGCTTAATCGACTGGCGCTGCATGGTGATACGTTGCCTGCGCGTTTACAACATTATGCCGAGTTTCAATGGCAGCGAGCATCAGTCCAGTTATGGTTAGCGGAAAGCGGCAAAAATCGCTAGCGATCGGCGCTTGCTCAACCCGTCATAAGTGATTACCTTACGACTGATAAAAACGTGGCAAACAGCGCGTGCATAAAGACACGCTAAACAGGAAAGGGTTACGGATGGTGGATCACATTGCTGGTGGCGAAATCGAATGGGTCGATATCGTAAGCGAAGAGAATGAAGTCGTTGCACAGGCTACGCGTGCGCAGATGCGCGCGCAATGCTTACGTCACCGCGCAACCTATATCGTGGTTCATGACGGTATGGGCAAAATACTGGTTCAGCGCCGTACTGAAATCAAAGATTTTATGCCGGGTAAACTGGATGCAACTGCCGGTGGCGTGGTGCAGAGTGGCGAGGACATGCTGGAATCTGCGCGACGCGAAGCCGAAGAAGAGCTGGGCATTGCGGATGTTCCCTTTGCAGAACATGGCAAATTCTACTTTGAAGATGAGCATTGCCGCGTCTGGGGCGGCTTATTCAGTTGCGTGTCGCACGGCCCCTTTGCCATGCAGGAAGAAGAGGTGGATGAAATCTTCTGGATGACCCCGGATGAAATCACCGCGCGCTGTGATGAGTTTACCGATGATTCGCTTAAAGCCTTATCTTTATGGCTGAGTCGTAACAACGAAAACAGTCACTGATACCTTCTGTTAGCTTTGCGCGCGGTCATGGCCGTTCGCAAAGCTAGCCCTCTGTTTTAATCGCCGCCGCATTCCCGCCTGATTATCAGCTCCCCGTCTTTTAGCCATCAGTCGCGTTGTCAGGGCCACGCCGTCCATTCACCTTGCGCGCAAGAAACGGGCAGGGGATTTATGCTAGTCGGCCTGTCAGAACAGGAAAGCGGTTATGGGTCAACGGTGCGGTTCACCTTCACCGGACGATGACAAGGCGCAGGGCCGGTTCAGCGCTTGCTGTGACTGTGCGCCTGTCAGGCTGACAGCGGCAGGATGCGCACTGTCCAGATTGTACCACCGCCCACCGGTTAACCGCGTGGGCGGTGGTACAATGCGCACCCTTATACTGAGGGTGGTCTAAGCCGGTTGCGCCTGGCGCATCTTTTCCCCGCGCCGCCGCAGCACTTCCATCACGATCAGTAATAAAAGCGAAGCCGCAATCATGATAGTGGCGGCCGCTGCAATGGTGGGATCGAGATTTTCGCGGATACCGGCAAACATCTGAATCGGCAATGTCCGCTGCGTTGGGCTGGCAAGGAATAGCGTCACGACCACTTCATCAAATGAGGTCGCAAACGCGAATAACGCGCCGGAAAATACGCCGGGTGCAATCAGCGGCAGGGTGACTTTACGAAACGCCAGCAGCGGCGAGGCACCGAGGCTGGCGGCGGCCCGCGTCAGATTTGTGTCGTAACTTTTCAGCACGGCAACCACCGTGATCACCACAAAGGGCACGCCCAGCAGCGCATGGGCCAGTACCAGCCCAAGATAGCTGTTCAGCAGTGACAGTTTGGCGAAGAAGAAAAACATGCCAACGGCGATGATCACTACGGGCGCAACCATGGGAGAGATAATGATCGCCATCACCAGGGCTTTTCCGCGAAACTCACCGCGTACCAGGCCCATAGCGGCCAGCACCCCGAGGATGCTGGCCAGCAGCGTCGCCAGTGGGGCAACCAGCAGGCTGTTCATTAGCGCACCGATCCACTCCTTCGAGTGAAAAAAGGCCGCATACCAGCGCAGCGAAAAGCCACTTAGCGGATAGCTCAGAAACGAACTTTCGTTAAATGACAGCGGCACGATGACCAGAACAGGCACAATCAAAAACAGCAGTGCCGCTGCGCCGTAGAAATTAAACAGGTAGCGCCAGACCCGCAGCAACGTTGAACCTTGTTGTCTCATCATTCGCTCCTTAACGCACCGCAGCTTCGGATGAAGTCCGGGTGACACGTGAATACACCACATACAGCAACGTCACGATAATCAACAACTGGCTGCCTAAGGCGGCGGCCATGCCCCAGTTCATGGTGCTGTTGGTAAAGAAGGCGACAAAGTAGCTGACCATCTGATCGTCCGGCCCGCCTAACAGGGCAGGTGTCACGTAGTAGCCAATCGCCATCATGAACACCAGCAGCGCACCTGCGGTAATCCCGGCAAATGTCTGTGGGACATAGACGCGCCAGAAGGCCACAAAGGGATGCGCACCCAGCGACACGGCAGCACGAACATAGCTGGGGGAAATGCCTTTCATTACCGCATACAGAGGCAGCACGATGAAGGGCAGTAGGATATGTGTCATTGAGATGTAGACGCCGACCCGGTTAAACACCAGCGTGAGCGGGCTGTCGATGAGACCTGTTGCCATTAAGGTCCGGTTAATTAATCCTCCAGACTGCAGCAGCACAATCCAGCTCGCGGTACGCACAATTAATGAGGTCCAGAAGGGCAGCAGCACCATAATCATCAGCAGGTTGGCCCGGTTAGACGGCTGTTTCGCCAGCCAGTAAGCCAGCGGATAGCCCAGGCCGACGCACAATAAGGTGACGACGGTCGCCATCCACAACGTGCGTAGCAGGACATTCACATAAAGCGCCTGATCGGGCGACTGTGGTGTGATGTCGCCGGTTTTGGCATCGACCTTATGGTCAAACACCGACAGCAGATAATAACTGGTATAAGGTTTGGCCACGCGTTTCAGGGTTTGCCAGGTGGACAGCTCTCCCCACATCGGCTGCTTGTCGATCAACGTTTGTTTGACGTTAAGGCCATCCTCGGGAGCCTGGCGAGGGACGGCCAGGATCAGCCGACGAAAGGTGCTGTCTTCATAACTTAACCGCTTAGCAATGCCGGAAATCTGGCCCTGTTCACGCGCCGCGCTGACTTCTTTTGCCATAGTGGCAAACAGGCTTTCATCCGGCAGCGCCTTGCCATCCCACCTGGTTAAGGCCTGGCTGGTTTGCGGGAGCCCATCTTTAAGCTCAGGGTTATTCACGCTCATACTGAGAATCGAGCCGATGGGAAATAAAAAACACACCACGACGAAAATCAGTAAAGGGGCAACTAAAAGCAGGGAGCGCTGCGTTTTGATCCAACCAGCCCGGTTGAATTTGTGACGCAGACTGAATGCGCCTTCCGTGCGTCTGACGGGCGCTGAATCCATAACGGGGTTTTGACTCATGCCGACCTCCTCAATGGTGCTGCCGGAGCGGGTCCGGCAGAGGGTTATTTCGCGGCCCAGGCGTTAAAGCGCTGTTCCAGTTCTTCACCATGTTCCAGCCAGAACGTCGCGTTCACCTGAACCGCCTTGGCCATATTGTCAGGCGCGGTGGGCAGTTGGGCTAAACGATCGGCAGCCAGCAGCTTGCCAGCCTGGATATTGGCAGGGCCATAAGGAATATTTTCGGCATAGACCTTTTGGTTTTCGGGTTTCAGCGTGAAGGCAATAAACTTTTCCGCCAGCGCTTTGTGTTTTGAGCCTTTCACAATGGCCCAGTTGTCGAAGTCGTACAGGTTGCCATCCCAGACGATTTTAAAGTTATGGCCTTCTGCCTGGGCGGTGCCGATGCGACCGTTATAGGCCGACGCCAGCGTTACGTCGCCTGAAACCAGCCACTGCAGGGGCTGTGCGCCCGATTCCCACCACTGAATGTTCGGCTTGAGCTGATCCAGCTTCTTAAAAGCACGATCCACGCCCGCCGGGGTTGCCAGCACGTTATAAACGTCTTCGCGCTTCACGCCATCCGCCATCAGCGCAATTTCCAGCGTGTATTTCGCGCTCTTACGCAAGGCGCGTTTGCCCGGGAATTTTTTCACGTCCCAAAAATCCGCCCAACTGGTTGGGGCCGTTTTTAGCTTGTTGCCATCGTAGGTCAGTACGGTAGACCAGACGAAGAAGCCTGCGCCACATTCGCTTACGCTGCCCTTGGCAAAGTCGGCTTTGTTACCCAACTTGCTCCAGTCCAGCGTTTCAAGCAGCCCTTCTTCACAACCACGTTCCAGTTCCGGGGTTTCGAGCTCGACCACGTCCCAGCCGACCTGTTTGGTTTCGACCATGGCACGGATGCGCGCCATCTCACCGTTATATTCACCCGCCTCTATGCCGTCATGACTTGAGGCCATAAAAGGCTTATAAAACGCTTTATCCTGCGCGTCTTTGTTGGTACCACCGAAAGAAACCACCGTAAGGTTTTCGGCCTGCGCCTGGACAGCCACCGCCGCCAGAACCAGTGCCGCTATATTTTTCATCATCCCCGGACTCCTGAATTATTATATTTGGGCAGAATTCTCTGCCCGGTGTTTGCTTTGCAATCTTAATGCCAGGGTACTGCCACGCTGCGGAACGGGCGGCGTGGCAGAACGCGAAACTCAATACTTGCCCAGAATACGGTTCAGCAGGTTCAGTGCCGTGCGGAACTGCGCGTCCGGGATGGTGAGCGGGTAGAGGAAGCGGATCACGTTGCCGTGCACGCCGCAGGTGAGCAGCAGCAGCCCCTCGTCCAGCGCCTGTTGCTGAATCGCTTTGGCGATGTCCGCACTCGGCTTGCCTGCGCCATCCATGAATTCAGCGGCGATCATTGAACCATGACCGCGCACCTCTGCCAGCGCTTTACAGCCTGCACCTTGCAGGGTTTCAACGAGTTGCCCACCCAGTTGCAGGGCTCGCTCGCTCAGGTTCTCATCGCGAATCACCTCAAGCACGGCCAGCGCGGCGGCAATGGCCGGTGGGCTGCCGGCGTAGGTGCCGCCCAGACCGCCGGGCAGCGGCGCATCCATCACCTCAGCCCGTCCTGATACCGCCGACAGCGGCATACCGCCCGCCAGGCTTTTTGCCATTGTGATCAGGTCTGGCTGCACGTCGGGATAGTACTCACTGGCAAACAGCTTGCCGGTGCGGGCGAAGCCACTTTGAATCTCATCGGCGATGAGCAAAATGCCATGCTGATCGCACAGCTTACGCAGAGCGGTGACGAAGGCGGGCGGTGCCACATTAAAGCCGCCTTCACCCTGAATCGGTTCATAGATAATGGCCGCCACCTGTTGCGGGCTGATATCGCAGCGGAAAATGGCCTGCAAACTTTCCAGTGCATCATCCACGCTGCAGCCATGCAGTGCATTCGGGTAGCGGGCGTGAAATACTGAGCTGGCAAAAGGGCCAAAACCGGTTTTATACGGGACCACTTTGCCGGTCAGCGACATCGTCATGTTGGTGCGACCGTGGAAAGCCCCCGTAAAGGCGATAACGCCAGGACGGCCCGTGGCGGCGCGTGCAATTTTCACCGCATTCTCAACGGCTTCCGCCCCGGTGGAGAAAAAAGTGGTTTTGGCGGGCCCATTCACCGGCACCAGCGCATTCAGTTTTTCTGCCAGGGCGATGTAGTTTTCGTAGGGCACGACCTGAAACGCGGTATGGGTAAAATGGTCGAGCTGTTCTTTGATGGCGGCGATGACTTTGGGATGGCGATGTCCGGTATTCAGCACGGCAATGCCTGCGCTGAAATCGATAATTTCGCGTCCCTGATGATCCCATAACGTGGCGTTTTCTGCTTTCACCGCATAGAAATCGCACATCACGCCCACGCCGCGCGGCGTAGCATTGAGACGACGAACCTGAACTTCACTGTTACTCATAACGCGACCTCATGGTGTTTGTTGCCATATTGTTACAGTGGAATCTGCCTCCTTGCTTTTTAGCGTTTTCAGGGTTTTATAATCCAGAGCCAGTTTTTTTTATTTTGAGGTACCAATTTTGCGAAGCTTACTCGGTGACCTGCTTGCACAACGTCTGGCCTCGCTTTCCGGCGGTACGCTGAATAAGCGATTGTATGATGTCTTGCAGGCAGCCATTCAGGATGGAGCCATTGCCACCGCGACGCGACTGCCCGCCAGCCGCGACCTTGCTCGTGAACTCGCCGTCTCACGTAACACCGTGCTGGCAGTTTATGAACAGCTTCAGTCTGAGGGTTACTTACAAACCCGTACCGGAAGCGGCACCTTCGTCAGTGCGGTATTGCCGGAACAGGCACCGGGAGAGCCGCTGGTCAGGCCGGTAACGCCGCCGATGAAACCCGTCCGGCTGTCGCGACGGGGTTCACGTCTGCTGGCGAACAGCGGTGCCGGCAGCCATCAGTGGGGCGCGTTTATGCCCGGCGTACCGGACGTCAGCCATATGCCGCACGACATCTGGCGAAAAATACAGCTTCGCCTCAGCCGGCGGCTGCCGGTTGAGAATCTGAGCTATGCCAGCCACGGCGGCTGCGTCGAGTTACAACAGGCGCTGGCCGATTACCTGCGGGTGATCCGATCGGTGAACTGCAGCCCCGAGCAGATCCTGGTCACCGCCGGAACGCATCAGTCGCTGGATCTGCTGGCGAAAATGCTCTGCGATCCCGGTGACAGGGCTATCGTGGAAGAGCCGGGATACTGGGGAATTCGTAATGTGCTGGCGGTGAATGGGGTGACGCTGATTCCCACTCAGGTTGACGACCAGGGGCTGGTTTTGCCCCCTGAGCAACCGGACAGCCCGGTACCGCGCCTGATCTGTGTGACACCTTCCCACCAGTACCCACTGGGTGCGGTGATGAGTCTGCAACGGCGACATGAATTACTGGAGCGCGCGAAAAGCAGCGGCAGTTGGGTGGTGGAAGATGACTACGATGGCGAGTTTCGCTTTACCGGTAGCCCGATCCCGGCGCTACAGGGCCTGGCGGCGGATGCACCGGTGATCTATCTGGGCACCTTCAGCAAAACGCTGTACCCGGGCATCCGGCTCAGCTACATGGTGGTGCCTAAATCCATGGCCGCACGCATGAAAATGGCACACTCAGAGCTGTATCGTGGCGGCTACGGCCTGGTGCAGCTCACCCTGGCGGAGTTTATTCGGGAAGGGCACTATGCGGCCCACGTTCGGCGCATGCGGCAGATTTACAGCCGTCGCCGGGCCGTGCTGGTGGAGGTGATTAGCACCTCGCTGGGCGCTGACTGGATTGTGCACCACAGCAATGCAGGTTTGCATCTGGTGCTCAGGCTGCCCGACAGCATCGACGATGTGGCCTTCAGCGCAGAGTTAGAACAGTGCGGTGTGTTAACGCGTCCGCTTTCATCCTACTACCTGCAAGGGACGCCGCAGCGAGGCTTGCTGCTGGGCTACGCCTGCGTTAACGAGGCAGATATCCCCGCCGCCTTTGCGCCTGTCCTTGCCCGGTTGGAACATCATCTGCAAATTGCCTCAGTTTCGCCCTGAGGCACCATCAGCGTGCATCACCCTGGATTGCCTGATTCTGTGAGCAATCTCACGTTGAATTAATGTTAAATATAAAAAGACAATAAAATACAATGGCCTGCAAAGTGATTTTGTAAGCCGTTTCTTTTCCTGTTGTCAAATTCTGCTTGTGCAAATCAAAGGCGTTGTGGTAGTGCTAAAAAAAGGCCCGCCAGAATTCGCACGTCAAAAGGATGATGCATGAATCGTGCCGACACCTTTTTTTATCCTGTTTACGAGAGTACGCCATGAGAAATTTTGTCAGTTTTCGCAACATCAAAAAGAGCTACGACGGCGACAAGCTGGTGGTGCGCAACCTCAATCTGGATGTGGCAGAAGGGGAGTTTTTGACCCTGTTAGGGCCATCTGGCTCCGGGAAAACCACCAGCCTGATGATGCTGGCAGGATTTGAAACGCCCACCGATGGTGAGATCCTGCTGCGTGATAAACCCCTTCACACCTTGCCGCCGCATCAACGTGATATCGGTATGGTATTCCAAAACTATGCGCTTTTTCCCCACATGACGGTGGCGGAAAATCTGGCGTTTCCGTTGTCGATTCGCCGTTTGAGCAAAGCCGATATCAGTGTGCGGGTTAAGCGGGTGCTGGATATGATTAAACTCACTTCGCTGGCAGACCGCTATCCCGCGCAGATGTCTGGGGGGCAGCAGCAGCGTGTGGCCCTGGCGCGGGCGCTGGTCTTTGAACCCAAACTGATCCTGATGGATGAGCCGCTAGGCGCGCTGGATAAACAACTGCGCGAGCACATGCAGATGGAGATTAAGCAGCTCCACAGCATGCTCGGGCTGACCATTGTCTATGTCACGCATGACCAGAGTGAAGCCATGACCATGTCAGACCGGGTGGCGGTCTTCAATGATGGAATGATCCAGCAAATGGACAGTCCGCATAAGCTTTATGAGCAGCCCGATAACGCCTTTGTGGCGCAGTTTATCGGCGAAAATAACAGCCTGTTGGCCACGCAGTCGGGACAGCATGGCGATTATTATCAGGTGACGCTGGATAACGGTGTTCAGCTGGATGCGCTGAAGGTGCGCCCGAGCTCGCCTGGTAAGAAAATACAGCTCAGTATTCGCCCAGAACGCATCAATGTGAACGCCGCCAAACCGGGCGAACAGTCTGTTCAGGCCAGGATACAGCAGTTTATCTATCTGGGGGATCACGTGAGAATGCTCACTGAGGTTGCCGGGCAGGGGAATTTTATGGTGAAAATGGCCGCATCTGAGGTGTCACCCGACTGGAAGGCCGGCAGTGAAGTGAGGCTGTCCTGGCAGCCTCAGCACCTGCGCGCGCTTGACGTTACGCTGCAATAAGCAAAAAAAAGAGCATGCAGTCTGCATGCTCTTATTCAGCCATGAAAGCTTAGCCTTCAGCCTGCTGCGACTGAATCGCCGTCAGGGCGATGGTGTAGACGATGTCATCCACCAGCGCGCCACGTGACAGGTCGTTGACCGGTTTACGCATGCCCTGCAGCATTGGCCCGATTGAAATCAGATCAGCTGAACGCTGTACCGCTTTATAGGTGGTATTACCGGTATTGAGATCCGGGAAGATAAACACCGTTGCGCGACCGGCAACCTGCGAGTTGGGGGCTTTGGATTTTGCCACGTCTTCCATAATCGCCGCGTCATACTGCAACGGACCATCAATCACCAGATCTGGACGTTTTTCCTGGGCAAGTCGCGTTGCTTCGCGCACTTTCTCCACGTCGCTACCTGCACCTGAGTTACCGGTTGAGTAGGAGATCATCGCGACGCGCGGATCGATGCCGAAGGCTTTGGCGGAATCGGCGGACTGAATGGCAATTTCTGCCAGCTGTTCAGCGGTGGGGTCCGGGTTGATCGCGCAGTCGCCGTAGACCAGCACCTGCTCCGGAAGCAGCATAAAGAACACCGATGAGACCAGCGAACTGTTGGGTGCGGTTTTGATCAGCTGTAACGGCGGACGGATGGTGTTTGCAGTGGTATGTACTGCGCCGGAGACCAGCCCGTCGACTTCACCACTTTCCAGCATCATGGTGCCCAGCACCACGTTATCTTCCAGCTGTTCCTGAGCAACCACTTCGGTCATGCCTTTGCTTTTACGCAGTTCGACCAGACGTGGAACGTAGTTCTGGCGAACCACTTCGGGATCAACAATCTCAATCCCTTTGCCCAGCTCAACGCCCTGAGCTGCCGCAACGCGCTGGATTTCATCCGGATTGCCTAACAGAACACAGGTCGCGATGCCGCGCTCGGCGCAGATGGCGGCCGCTTTGACGGTGCGGGGTTCATCCCCTTCCGGCAGCACAATGCGTTTGCCTGCCTTGCGTGCCAGCTCGGTCAACTGATAGCGGAACGCCGGCGGTGACAGGCGACGGCTGCGTTCAGACGTGGCCGTCAGGGATTCAACCCAGTCAGCATTGATGTAGCTGGCAACGTACTCCTGGACTTTCTCAATACGCTGCGTGTCGTCTACGGGCACTTCAAGGTTGAAGCTTTGCAGGCTGAGCGAGGTTTGCCAGGTATTGGTTTTCACCATAAATACCGGCAGGCCGGTCTGGAAGGCACGTTCGCACAGTTTGGCGATGCGCTCATCAATTTCATAGTTACCGGTTAAGAGGATGGCACCAATCTCAATACCGTTCATTGCCGCCAGGCAGGCAGCAACCAGCACATCAGGACGGTCGGCAGAGGTGACCAGCAGCGAGCCTGGACGGAAGTGCTCAAGCATGTGCGGAATGCTGCGTGCGCAGAACGTCACTGATTTTACGCGGCGCGTCTGAAGTTCACCTTCGTTAATGACCCGAGCGTTAAGGTGGCGGCACATATCAATGGCGCGGGTGGCAATCAGGTCGAAGCTCCAGGGCACACAACCCAGGATGGGCAGTGGGCTGTTGGCAAACAGCTGGTCAGGATTGATGTTGGCAATGCTGGCTTTTGACGAATCATCGAAAATTTCTGACAGGTCGGGGCGCGTGCGGCCCTGTTCGTCGACCGGTGCGTTCAGTTTGTTAATGATCACGCCAGTGATGTTTTTATTCTTTGACCCGCCAAAGCTGCTTTGCGTCAGTTCAATACGCTCTTTAAGCTGTGCAGGCGAATCGTTACCCAGCGCGGTCACAAAGACGATTTCAGCGTTTAACGTTTTGGCGATTTCATAGTTCAGGGCGTTGGCAAACTGGTGCTTGCGCGTGGGGACTAAGCCCTCGACCAGGACCACTTCAGCATTCTGAGTATTGGCGTGGTAGCGGGCAATAATCTCTTCCATCAGCACATCTTGCTGATTTGACCCCAACAGCGATTCCACGCGGGACATTGGCAACGGCTCTGCGGCCGGAATGCCTGAACTCTTGCGCACAATGCTGGTGGTCTGGTCTGGTGCATTGCCGCCCGCACGCGGTTGAGCAATGGGTTTGAAAACGCTCAGTCGAACGCCTTTACGTTCCATGGCGCGAATGACGCCAAGGCTAACGCTGGTCAGACCGACGCTGGTGCCGGTCGGAATGAGCATAATTGTACGTGACACGATTGAACCTCTCAGATTTCACTGGGTGTCAAAACAACGCCGTCAGCATGGGCTGACGGCGAAAGGAGATCAGGCGGTAAGACGTGCGGCGTCGCGGGCAATCACTAACTCTTCGTTAGTCGGAATCACCACAGCCGGGCGGGTGCCTTCTTTATTGATAAAACCTGACTTGCCAAAGCGTGCCGCCAGGTTGCGGTCGTGGTCAACCTCAAAGCCAAGCAGCGCCAGTTTATTTAAGGTCAGCTCGCGCACCATTGCCGCATTTTCGCCGATACCACCGGTAAAGATCACACCATCAAGACGGCCGTCCATCAGCGCCGTATAGCTGCCAATGTATTTGGCAAGACGATGGCAGAAGACATCCATCGCGCGTTTGGCATCCGCTTTCGTTGCATAGTTATCTTCGACATAACGGCAGTCGCTGGTGACTTCGGTGAGCCCTAACAGGCCGGACTCTTTGGTCAACATTTTGTTGATGGCGTCAACGCTCATGCCTAAGGTGTCGTGCAGGAAGAAAATAATCGCGGGATCGATGTCGCCACTGCGGGTACCCATCACCAGGCCTTCCAGCGGTGTCAGGCCCATCGAAGTATCCACACATTCGCCGTTGCGAATGGCAGAAACAGACCCACCGTTACCGAGGTGACAGGTAATAATGTTCAGCGTTTCCAGCGGCTTGTTGAGCATTTTTGCCGCTTCGTGGGTCACATAGTAGTGACTGGTGCCGTGCGCGCCATAGCGACGAACGCCATGTTCTTTATAAAGCGCATACGGCAGCGCATAAAGATAGGACTCTTCCGGCATTGTCTGATGGAAAGCCGTGTCGAAAACCGCCACATTCTTGTCGGACAAATGCGGGAAGTTTTTCATGGCTTCATCAATACCGATCAGGCCGGCTGGGTTATGCAGTGGTGCAAAAGATGACGCATCTTTGATACCCTGCACGACAGACTGAGAAATGACCACTGACTGCGTGAGTTTTTCGCCGCCGTGAACAATACGGTGACCTATTGCTGCGATTTGTGCTGAAAGCTCTGGTTTTTGTGCCAGAATTGTTTTAACAATGAAATTCAGCGCTTCGCTGTGGGCAGCGCCAGCACCCAGAGGGGCTTCCTGCTTCTGGCCCTCAAGTTTCCATTTAATCCGCGCTTCGGGAAGGTGGAAGCATTCTGCCAGGCCAGACAGGAATTCTTCACCGCTGGTGGGATTAAGGATGGCAAACTTAAGGGAAGAGCTGCCGCAGTTCAGAACCAGTACTAACTTACTCGACATGGAAGTACCTATTTGTTAAAAGTGGCTAAAAATAACGCAATCAGACTTACAGCGTAGCCCATTGAAGCAGCCAGATTAATGACAGAAGTCATACCCAGGTCAAAATAGTGCGTTTTTACGCAAAAAAATTTGAGTTTTTACGCATAAATTTGAAAATTCGCTTAAAACGGGCCTTGTCGTCTCTGTTACAAGGAAAGTTGCGGCAGGGACGTTGTTAAATCGGCGACAGAATAGCCGGAGTCACCTTTAAAGACAAAAACATTTGAAGGATGTTACGTAAAGTTGTGTCGTTATAATTATTTTTCAAAAAATACAGCATTAGTTGAGGCGAGCCATGGCGAATGAATCCCACACCGGCTGGTTCCGGATGTTTCAACGCGGACAGCATTATATGAAGACCTGGCCCAACGATAAACGCCTGGCGCCAGTCTTTCCTGAAAATCGTGTCTCTTCGGCGACACGGTTTTCAATTCGCTTTATGCCGCCGCTGGCGGTCTTTACGTTAACGTGGCAAATCGCGATGGGTGGCCAACTTGGCCCAGCGGTCGCGACGGCCCTGTTCGCCTGCAGTTTGCCCATGCAGGGTTTATGGTGGTTAGGTAAGCGTTCGGTCACGCCATTGCCGCCCACGCTGCTGCGCTGGTTTCACGAGGTGCGCACGAAACTGGAAGCCGCAGGGCAGGCGATTGCCCCGGTTGAGGGGAAACCCACATACCAGGCACTGGCCGATCTGCTTAAGCGTGCCTTTAAGCAGCTGGACCGGACATTTCTGGACGATCTTTAATCTGCGCCGTGCGGCAAATTATTGCACCCAAACCCGCGCTTAAATCAATGAAAAGCGATGTGGCAACGCCCACATCGTTTCCCCTGTGTAATTATCTTTCCATCGTATAAAACCTGAACGGCCAGCGGGCTTGAGGAAGAGATGATGGAAATGACCCATGCACAACGTTTGATCCTGACAAACCAGTACAAAATCATGGCGATGCTGGAGCCGGAGAACGCCGAACGTTTTCGTCGCTACCAAACCATCATTGAGCGTGGTTACGGCCTGCAGATGCGTGAACTGGATAAAGAATTTGGCAAACTACCCGAAGAAACCTGCCGTACGCTCATCGACATTATGGAGATGCACCATGCGCTGCAGGTTTCCTGGTCAAACCTTAAAGCCGAAGGCGACATCGATCCACGACGTCTGGCGTTCCTGGGTTTTGATGCCGCCACGGAATCGCGTTATCTGGGCTACGTGCGTTTTATGGTGAATACCGAAGGGCGCTATACCCATTTTGATGCCGGCACGCACGGCTTTAATGCGCAAACGCCGATGTGGGAAAAGTATCAACGGATGCTGGCTTTGTGGCAGACTTGTCCTCGCCAATACCATTTAAGCGTAAACGAGATTGCGCAAATCATTAACGCCTGATGAGGAGTGACGCGTGGAGTACAGTGGTTTTTTATTTGATTTAGATGGCACCTTAGTTGATTCACTACCGGCGGTAGAACGCGCCTGGAGCAACTGGGGTGCACGTCATGGCATTGCGGCTGATGAAATTCTGGACTTCATTCACGGTAAGCAGGCTATTACTTCACTGCGCCACTTCATGTCGGGCCAGTCAGAAGAAGCGATACAGGCTGAGTTTCTGGCGCTGGAAAAAACAGAAGCAGAAGACACCGACGGCGTGCAGGCGCTGCCAGGCGCAAAAGCGCTGCTCACGCAACTGGATGCGTTGCAGATCCCCTGGGCGATTGTCACCTCAGGTTCCGTGCCGGTGGCACATGCGCGCCATAAAGCAGCAGGATTACCGCAGCCTGCCGTGTTTATTACGGCTGAGCAGGTGGCAAAGGGCAAACCGGAACCCGATCCTTACTTACTTGGGGCAAAAATGCTGAAACTCTCTCCGGCCGACTGTGTCGTGGTCGAAGACGCGCCTGCTGGTGTGATGTCAGGATTGGCGGCAGGCTGTGCTGTCATTGCCGCCAATGCGCCAGATGATACACCACGCATCGATGAGGTGGCGCTGCGCCTGACCTCACTGACATCGCTGGTGGTCACCCAACAGACGACGGGCAAGTTTGCTTTTCACAGTAAAGACTAAGCAGAACGTGGCGGCGTGAAGCCGCCCGTATCAGAGCGGCGAATCCTGCGAAATTTCATCCAGAGACAGGCTAAAGCTGGGAATAAACACCTCGACGAAATAGCTCATTTCGGGTGAGCGACGTTGGCTCAGGGTTTTTTCCAGCCGCGCCTTTGCTAATAAAAATTCATTGTTGCCGGCCGACAGCTCTTCAAGGCATTTTACGTATGCGCAAAGTGCATCGGCCTGCTTCACCACGGCTTTCTCTTCTTCACTGTGCAGGTGCTCATCAATCAGCGGGCGGTAAATATCCTGCAGTTCTTCCGGCAGCATCTCAATCAACTTCTGCTGCGCAATCTTTTCAATCTTTTTGTATTCGTGGGCTATCTGCGCGTTGTAGTACTTCACCGGCGTCGGTAAATCGCCGGTCAGCACTTCACTGGCATCGTGATACAGCGCCATCATAGCGATGCGCTCGGCATTGAGATTGCCATTGAACTTCTTGTTCTTAATGGCGGCCAGAGCATGGGCAACCATCGCCACCTGCAAACTGTGTTCCGAGACGTTTTCGGTGCGTACGTTACGCATCAGCGGCCAGCGGTTGATCAGTTTGAGACGGGAAAGGTGGGCGAAGAAATGGCTTTGAGTCATGGTGGTTCCTGTTTGCAATAGGGGAGAGGCGAGCTCTCCCCGACATCACATCAGTATAGGCGCAACAGGACTACTGGCGGTAGCCTTGCAGGAAACGGCCAAACTTATTGATCGCCATCTCCAGATCGTCAACGCGTGGCAGCGTGACGATTCGCAGGTGATCGGGCCACGGCCAGTTAAACGCCGTGCCCTGTACCAGCAGGACCTTCTCCTGCAACAGGAAATCCAGCACCATTTTCTGATCGTCGTGAATATTGAATTTTTTAGCATCAATACGCGGGAACATGTAGAGCGCGCCCTGCGGCTTCACACAACTGACGCCGGGAATCTCGTTGATCAGTTCCCAGGCACGTTGGCGCTGCTCGTAGAGCCGTCCACCGGGCACAATGAATTCGCTAATGCTTTGGTAGCCACCCAGCGCAGTCTGAATCGCGTGCTGCGCCGGTACATTGGCACACAGGCGCATGGATGCCAGCATTTCCAGGCCTTCGATATAGCCTTTCGCATGCTTTTTAGGTCCGTTCAGCACCATCCAGCCCTGGCGGAAACCCGCGACGCGGTAGGTTTTAGACAGGCCATTAAAGGTGACAGTCAGTAAATCCGGTGCCAGCGCAGCGATAGAGTGGTGCTGTGCCGCGTCATACAGAATTTTGTCGTAGATTTCGTCAGCAAAAATAATCAGGTTATGCTGACGGGCAATCTCAACCACTTCCATTAACAGCTCTTTGCTGTAAACCGCACCGGTGGGGTTATTGGGGTTGATAATCACAATGCCACGGGTGCGCGGCGTGATTTTACTGCGGATATCATCAAGATCCGGGAACCAGCCTGCGGATTCATCACACAGATAGTGCACGGCCTTGCCGCTCGACAGGGACACGGCGGCGGTCCACAACGGATAGTCGGGCGCAGGCACCAGCATTTCATCACCGCTGTTCAGTAACGCCTGCATAGCCTGGACGATCAGTTCTGACACACCATTGCCGATGTAAATGTCCTCGACCGTAACGTCGCGCATATCGCGCGCCTGGTAGTGCTGCATAATGGCTTTGCGGGCAGAATACAGCCCTTTGGAATCACAGTACCCCTGCGCACTGGGGAGGTTGCGGATGACATCAACCAGAATCTCATCCGGCGCTTCGAAACCAAAAGGTGCCGGATTGCCGATGTTCAACTTAAGAACTTTATTACCTTCTTCTTCAAGGCGTTTAGCCTCTTTTAAAACCGGCCCACGAATGTCGTAACAGACATTGTCCAGTTTGCCGGATTTATCAATTTGAAAAGTCATTGTGGCCGCCTTAATGTGCAGAATCCTTTTGCCTGCCGCTGAAAACAAACCTGCACAATGTACTCTCCTCAGGCCTACAAAAGAAGGGCAAGAAACGGTTTTGGCGAGTTCAGCATCTTTGTCTTCGGGCAGACGACGTAATGCATATTGGTTATCATGCAGTCCGGTTGAAACGTTTGGTTTATAAGGCTTTCCTGGTTTATTGTTCTGTGAGTAAAAATTGAGCGCTGGGTAATGTCTGCTTTTATTATGCCGATAATGAACCTGAAGGCCGTGACACAATCTGAGTCTGCGCAATGCGTCATGAGCGAAATAGTTTAATTATGCTTTATTAATGCATAAAATTTGCGCGGCTTTGACCGCAGTTAATCAGAGTAACCTGAAAAACAACGGTTGCTCTTGATGTTAACGCATTTATATCTAAGGTTTTTTTAACGATTATTAAGGCCGACAGAAATAATGCAGAGCATCTTCAATGCATGTTTCGACAATGAAAAGTCGTATTTACTGTTTTCCGGCAGGTTACGTCCGCTCAGGAGGGACAAGGATGAATGTAAGATGCGATTTGATCAAAATATGCAATGCTTTTCATAAAAACATTTCCATTTTGCGGTCAAAAATGATTAAGTATAATTTACTATTTGATGAGATTAAACGCTACACACCGTTAGCGTATTCCAGACCTGTTTACCCCTGCTTAACCGCATTTTGGGGGTAGAAAAAGACAACTACACAGCTTCCCGCATTTTTGCATCCCGTGCCTTCGGCACAGAAGTTGTCTCTGTCTTCAGGAGCCGGTTTCCTTGTTTTGCAGGGAAGTTCCGTCTTCCTCCGTAAGTAAATTTTATGTCGGCCCTTTACCGGGACGCCATGAAGCATCATTACCGCTTATCGCTTTGATAAGCATGTAATAACACCAGGATAGTAGTTCTTAAAAATCTAATAAGTGAAGAAAAAAACATGACTAATGCAAATCGTCCGATACTCAATCTCGATCTCGATCTGCTCCGAACTTTTGTTGCTGTTGCTGATTTGAACACCTTTGCAGCCGCCGCTGCTGCGGTGTGCAGAACGCAATCGGCAGTAAGTCAGCAGATGCAACGTCTGGAACAACTGGTTGGTAAAGAGTTGTTTGCCAGACATGGCCGCAACAAGTTGTTAACAGAACACGGTATTCAGCTTCTGGGCTATGCCAGGAAAATCCTGCGTTTTAACGATGAAGCCTGTACTTCCCTGATGTACAGCAACATCCAGGGCGTACTGACGATTGGCGCTTCTGACGATACGTCCGACACCATTCTGCCGTTCCTGTTAAACCGCGTAACCTCTGTCTATCCAAAACTGGCGATTGATGTTCGCGTGAAACGCAATCCCTTTATGATGGAAATGCTGAACCAGGGCGAAGTCGATTTAGTTGTTACGACCTCCAGCCCGGGTAACTTTACTCACCAGGTCCTGCGCACGTCGCCGACCTTGTGGTATTGCGCGGCGGATTACGTGTTCCAGCGTGGGGAAGCGATTCCGTTGGTATTACTCGATGAGCCAAGCCCGTACCGCGATATGGCGATTGATCATCTTAACGAAGCCGGTATTCCATGGCGTATCTCCTACGTTGCATCAACCCTGGCGGCCGTGCGCGCTGCGGTGAAAGCAGGATTAGGTGTAACGGCGCGTCCGGTAGAAATGATGAGCCCGGAATTGCGTGTAATGGGTGCCGCTGAAGGCTTACCGGTATTACCTGATACGCAATACCTGCTGTGTCGCAATGCTGACAGTGATAACGAGCTGGCGCTGGCGATCTTTAATGCTATGCAGTCTACGCACGATCCTTACAACATGGTGGCCAATGCCGATGGCACATTGTTGCTGGATGATGAAGAGTAAATATCGCATTCTTTTGCAAAAAATGCGCAATTTAGCAGCACGATAACCTCTGTAAATACGCCTCTTGTCCTGTAAAAAGGACAGGGGGCTTTTTTTTAGGCTTTTTCTTGCGCAATAAAACCGATTTTCGAGGGGTTGTCTTTACTTGCTGTCAGCCACCCGCAATCGAGCGGACGTGAGAGAAGGACGCCTGTAAAATGTGAAATAGTTGATTCGAATCAGTCTGATAACTGCTGAAATTTAACACAAAAAAGATAATTCTGTGTTGTGGATCAACAAAATAGCCATTCCAAAGGGAAGGAAAAGCCTGAAAATCCTGTCAAAATATGGGGGTTAAACGCACGATCCATGCGCGCAAATACCCGCTACACTAAAATTACCCTTACAGACTGAAGCGATTTAGCTGGAAACACGCGCATCATATGTTAATAATATGATGCAGGTGTAAAATAAAGTTTGGATACTTTTGTCTAAGTTGACAAAAGGTTATAGAAAGGAGTAAAAAACCCCATAAAATTGCTGCTTATTCCAGAGTAACAGCAAAATTTGTAAGGTTTTTATCCTTCCCTTTGAATCGATGTGGTGAGTTTGCTGCCAGAACCCGAGCAGGATGCCAGCGCCACTTTTGATGAGTAAGCAAAGAGTATGTCAACTACCACCGAAATCATCGCTCAGCATTGGGCATTCGTCGTTTTTATCGTCATTGCATTTGGCCTCTGTGCGTTTATGTTAACCGGAGGATGGCTGCTTGGCGGCAGAGCGCGTGCCCGTTACAAAGACACACCTTTTGAGTCCGGCATTGAATCTGTCGGTGATACTCACCTCCGCTTGTCAGCAAAATTCTACCTGGTGGCGATGTTCTTCGTTATCTTCGACGTAGAAGCTCTCTTTTTATACGCATGGGCGACTTCAATCCGCGAAAGTGGATGGATCGGCTTTGCGGAAGCCGCAATTTTCATTTTGGTGCTCCTGGCGGGCTTGGTTTATCTGGTGCGCATTGGCGCGTTGGACTGGACGCCTGCACGCCGCCGAATCGTGGTTAAAACTCCCACGGTAAGTCACACCAATCCTCACAAGCAGTAAAAGAGAGGCAATAAGATGGACTATACGCTCACCCGCATAGACCCAAACGGTGGTGAGAACGACCGTTACCCTCTGCAAAAGCAGGAAATCGTCAGCGATCCGCTGGAGCAGCACGTTCATCGCAGCGTTTATATGGGCAAGCTCGAACATGCCCTGCACGACATGGTGAACTGGGGACGTAAAAATTCCCTGTGGCCGTACAACTTTGGTCTTTCCTGCTGCTACGTTGAGATGACGACCTCTTTCACCGCCGTGCACGATGTGGCGCGCTTTGGTGCTGAGGTTATGCGTGCTTCTCCACGTCAGGCTGACTTTATGGTGATCGCCGGTACGCCATTTACCAAAATGGCCCCGGTGATTCAGCGTTTGTACGATCAAATGCTGGAGCCGAAATGGGTCATTTCCATGGGTGCCTGTGCCAACTCAGGCGGCATGTACGATATCTATTCTGTCGTGCAGGGCGTGGATAAGTTCCTGCCGGTTGACGTTTATATCCCAGGCTGCCCGCCGCGTCCTGAAGCCTATATGCAGGCGCTACTGCTGCTGCAGGAGTCGATTGGCAAAGAGCGTCGTCCCCTGTCGTGGGTGGTCGGTGATCAGGGCGTTTATCGTGCCAATATGCAGTCTGAGCGTGAACGTAAGCGTGGCGAACGTATTGCAGTAACCAACCTGCGTACACCAGACGAAGTTTAAGTTAACCGTATGGATGGAATTCGTGCCTGCAGCAGACAACATCACAAATTAATGCATGGCACCATCCTGACGCCTTCATTTGAGCGCCTGTTAATCAGGCCGGAATGGTGAGTAACGTATGACAGATTTGACCACGCAAGATCTCGCTCAGCCACTATGGCAAACCCGCGATCACCTGGATGATCCGGTGATTGGCGAGCTGCGTAATCGTTTTGGGCCGGATGCCTTTACCGTTCAGGCCACCCGCACCGGTATTCCGGTGGTGTGGATAAAGCGTGAACAGCTGCTGGAAATCATTACATTCCTGCGTAAATTACCTAAGCCGTACGTCATGCTCTATGACCTGCACGGCATGGACGAACGTTTACGTACCCACCGCGCAGGTTTACCTGACGCGGATTTTTCCGTTTTCTACCACCTGCTGTCGATTGAACGCAATCGCGACATCATGCTCAAGGTGGCTTTATCTGAAAACGATATGCATGTGCCGACCATCACCACTATTTTCGCCAATGCCAACTGGTACGAGCGCGAAACCTGGGAGATGTTTGGCATCACCTTTGATGGTCACCCGCATCTGACGCGCATTATGATGCCGCAGACCTGGGAAGGGCATCCGCTGCGTAAGGATTATCCCGCGCGCGCGACCGAGTTCGATCCTTTTACGCTGACTAAGCAAAAAGAAGATCTGGAAATGGAAGCGTTGACGTTCAAGCCTGAAGACTGGGGCATGAAACGCAGCACCGCCAATGAAGACTTTATGTTCCTCAACCTCGGTCCAAACCACCCCTCCGCGCACGGTGCTTTCCGTATCATTTTGCAGCTGGATGGTGAAGAGATCGTCGACTGCGTCCCGGACATTGGTTATCACCACCGTGGCGCGGAGAAGATGGGCGAACGTCAGTCCTGGCACAGCTACATTCCTTACACCGACCGTATCGAGTACCTCGGTGGCTGCGTCAACGAAATGCCTTACGTACTGGCGGTAGAAAAGCTGGCCGGTATCGTTGTCCCTGACCGCGTTAATGTGATTCGCGTTATGCTCTCCGAGCTGTTCCGCATTAACAGTCACCTGCTGTACATCTCCACCTTTATTCAGGACGTCGGTGCCATGACACCGGTGTTCTTTGCCTTTACCGACCGCCAGAAAATCTATGACGTGGTTGAGGCGATTACCGGTTTCCGTATGCACCCAGCCTGGTTCCGTATTGGCGGTGTGGCACACGACCTGCCGAATGGCTGGGAACGCTTACTGCGTGACTTCCTGGACTGGATGCCGAAGCGCCTGAAAGAGTATGACAAAGCGGCGCTGCGCAACACGGTACTGATGGGACGTTCACAAGGTGTGGCGGCCTACAATATGGAAGAAGCGCTGGCATGGGGCACCACAGGTGCGGCTCTGCGCGCGACCGGTCTTGATTTTGACGTGCGTAAATGGCGGCCATATTCAGGCTATGAAAACTTCGACTTCGACGTGCCCGTGGGTGCCGGCATCAGTGATGCCTACACGCGCGTGCAGCTGAAAATGGAAGAGATGTGGCAGTCGCTGCGTATTCTTGAGCAGTGCCTGAACAACATGCCGGCAGGGCCGTTTAAAGCGGATCATCCGCTGACCACGCCGCCGCCGAAAGAGCGCACGCTGCAGCACATTGAAACCCTGATCACTCACTTCCTGCAGGTGTCATGGGGCCCGGTTATGCCGGCCAATGAATCCTTCCAGATGATTGAGGCGACCAAAGGGATTAACAGTTACTACCTGACCAGCGATGGCAGCACGATGAGCTATCGCACACGTGTGCGTACGCCGAGCTTCCCGCATCTGCAACAGATTCCTTCGGTAATCCGTGGCAGCCTGGTATCCGATTTAATCGTGTACCTCGGTAGTATCGACTTTGTTATGTCAGACGTGGACCGCTAATTATGCACGATCAACACATTGCTATTAAAACGATCGACCCCAACGAGGTCTTCGTGCTGAGTGCGGAAGAGCACCATGCGATTGAGCACGAAAAACACCATTACGAAGATGCACGCGCCGCGTCAATTGAAGCGCTGAAAATCGTGCAGAAGCAACGCGGCTGGGTACCCGACGGCGCAATTCACGCCATTGCAGACGTGTTAGGTATTCCTGCCAGCGACGTAGAAGGTGTTGCCACTTTCTATAGCCAGATTTTCCGTCAGCCGGTTGGCCGCCATGTGATCCGCTATTGCGACAGCGTGGTATGCCACATTACGGGTTTTCAGGGAATTCAGGCTGCACTGGAAGAAAACCTGAATATCAAGCCGGGTCAGACGACAACCGATGGTCGCTTTACGTTGCTGCCAACCTGCTGCCTGGGTAACTGCGATAAAGGCCCAACCATGATGGTGGATGAAGATACGCACGTTCATCTGACGCCGGAAGGCATCGCCTCTTTGCTGGAGCAGTATCAATGACAATTAAACAGATCATTCGTACTGCCGAAACCCATCCCCTGACCTGGCGCATGCGTGACGATCAGCAGCCCGTTTGGCTGGATGAGTATCGCAGTAAAAACGGTTATGCCGGTGCAGAAAAAGCCCTGAAAGGCATGGCACCGGATGAGATCGTGGCGCTGGTAAAGGATTCCGGCCTGAAGGGACGCGGCGGTGCAGGCTTCTCTACCGGTTTGAAGTGGAGCCTGATGCCGAAAGACGAATCCATGAACATCCGTTACCTGCTGTGTAACGCCGATGAGATGGAGCCGGGCACCTATAAAGACCGCCTGTTGATGGAGCAAATGCCCCATCAATTGGTGGAAGGCATGCTGATCAGTGCGTTTGCCCTGAAAGCTTACCGTGGCTATATCTTCCTGCGTGGCGAATACATTGAAGCTGCGGTGCACCTGCGCCGCGCTATCGCCGAAGCCACCGAAGCCGGTTTACTGGGTAAAAATATCCTGGGCTCGGGGTTCGATTTCGAACTCATCGTGCACACTGGTGCCGGCCGCTATATTTGTGGTGAAGAAACGGCCTTGATTAACTCGCTGGAAGGGCGTCGTGCTAACCCACGTTCTAAGCCACCTTTCCCGGCGAGCGCGGGCGTCTGGGGTAAACCGACCTGCGTTAACAACGTTGAAACGCTGTCAAACGTGCCAGCTATTCTGGCCAACGGGGTTGAATGGTATCAGGGCCTGTCAAAGAGCGATGATGCCGGTACGAAACTGATGGGCTTCTCAGGTCGGGTAAAAAACCCCGGCGTCTGGGAGCTGCCGTTTGGTATCACTGCCAGAGAAATTCTTGAAGACTATGCGGGCGGCATGCGCGATGGCCTGCGCTTCAAAGCCTGGCAACCGGGCGGTGCAGGAACAGACTTCCTGACCGATCAGCACCTGGATCTGCCGATGGAGTTCGCCAGTATCGGTAAAGCAGGCAGCCGCCTGGGTACTGCCCTGGCTATGGCCGTCGACCATGAAATCAATATGGTTTCACTGGTGCGCAACCTGGAAGAGTTCTTTGCTCGCGAATCCTGCGGCTGGTGTACGCCATGCCGTGATGGTTTGCCGTGGAGCGTGAAGATCCTGCGCGCGCTGGAGCAGAAAAAAGGCCAGCCGGGGGATATCGAAACCCTGGAGCAGCTTTGCCGCCAGCTCGGCCCGGGCAAAACCTTCTGTGCTCACGCACCTGGTGCCGTCGAACCGCTGCAAAGCGCCATTAAATATTTCCGTGAAGAGTTTGAAGCCGGCATCGCGCCGCAGGTGTTTGGTAATACCCGAGCTATCGGTGGTATTCAGCCAAACCTGCTGAAAGCGCGCTGGTAATTCGCCGTTATCCACGGGAGCTGGCCCTGTGCCGCCGTTCCTGCTGCAGTGTGCAGGGACAAGAATTTGATTAACGCTCGTTTATGACGAGCCTTACGGAAGCATGTCACTATGGCTACAATCCATGTAGACGGTAAAGAATATGATGTGAACGGAGCGGACAACCTGCTACAGGCATGTCTGTCTCTGGGCCTTGATATTCCTTATTTTTGCTGGCATCCGGCGCTGGGAAGCGTGGGTGCCTGCCGCCAGTGTGCGGTAAAGCAATTCCAGAACGCTGAAGATACCCGCGGCCGCCTTGTCATGTCCTGTATGACGCCGGCGTCTGATGGCACCTTCATCTCTATTGATGATGGCGAAGCGAAAGAGTTCCGTGAAAGCGTGGTCGAGTGGTTAATGACGAACCACCCGCACGACTGTCCGGTATGTGAAGAGGGCGGTAACTGTCATCTGCAGGATATGACGGTGATGACCGGCCACAGCTTCCGTCGCTATCGCTTTACCAAACGCACCCATCGCAATCAGGATCTTGGCCCGTTCATTTCGCATGAAATGAACCGCTGTATTGCCTGCTATCGCTGCGTGCGTTACTACAAAGATTATGCTGATGGCACCGATCTGGGCGTTTATGGTGCCCATGACAACGTTTACTTCGGCCGCCCGGAAGACGGCACGCTGGAAAGCGAGTTTTCCGGTAACCTTGTCGAAATCTGCCCAACTGGCGTCTTCACCGATAAAACCCACTCTGAACGCTATAACCGTAAATGGGATATGCAGTTCGCGCCAAGCATCTGCCAGCAGTGCAGCGTGGGTTGTAACACCAGCCCGGGTGAGCGCTATGGTGAACTGCGCCGCATAGAAAACCGTTATAACGGCAGCGTTAACCACTATTTCCTGTGTGACCGTGGTCGCTTTGGTTACGGTTATGTGAACCTGAAAGATCGTCCTCATCATCCGGTGCAGTTACGGGGCAGCGACCGCGTAACGTTGAATGCAGAGCAGGCGGTGAACGTCGGTGCTGACGTTCTGCGTCAGGCGAAACGTGTGATTGGTATTGGCTCACCGCGCGCCAGCATCGAGAGTAACTTTGCGCTGCGTGAACTGGTCGGGGCCGAAAACTTCTCTACCGGTATGCCTGCAGGTGAGCAGGAGCGCCTTGAGCTGCTGTTAAAAGTGCTGCGCGAAGGTGGGATTTATACGCCGTCGCTGCGCGAAATTGAAAGCTATGACGCGGTGCTGGTGTTGGGTGAAGACCTGACGCAGGTCGGCGCGCGCGTTGCCCTGTCTGTTCGCCAGGCGGTGAAAGGCAAGGCCCGTGAAATGGCCGCTGCGCAGAAAGTCGCAGACTGGCAAATCGCGGCCATCATGAATATCGGTCAGCACGCTAAGCATCCACTCTTTGTTACCAACGTCGATGAAACGCGTCTCGATGATATTGCCGCATGGAGCTACCGTGCCCCAGTGGAAGATCAGGCACGTCTTGGATTTGCCATCGCCAATGCGCTGGACGAAACCGCCCCGGCCGTAAGCGATTTCGACCCTGCGCTGAACGGCAAGCTGGATGTGGTGGTACAGGCTCTGGCGGGTGCGAGAAAGCCGCTGATTATCTCCGGCGTCCACTCCGGCAGCCGCGCCATGATTGAAGCCGCAGCAAACGTGGCGAAAGCGCTTAAAGCACGCGGCGCAGAGGTGGGTATTACTTTACTGGCAAGCCATGCGAACAGCATGGGGCTGGGCCTGATGGGCGGAAACACCCTGGACCACGCGCTGGAGCAGCTGCAAAGCGGCGAAGCCGATGCGGTCGTCGTGCTGGAAAACGATCTTTATCGTCATGCGCCAAAAGCGCAGGTCGATGCCGCGCTGAATCATGCCGCTAATGTGATCGTGGTTGATCATCAACGCACCGCCACGCTGGAAAAAGCCGGACTGGTTCTTTCCGCTGCCAGCTTCGCAGAAAGTGACGGCACCTCGATTAACCATGAAGGCCGCGCACAGCGTTTCTTCCAGGTCTACGATCCTGCCTATTACGACAACAGCATCGTGATGCTTGAAAGCTGGCGCTGGCTGCATTCACTGCACAGCGCGCTGGAAAGCCGTCACGTTGACTGGACGCAGCTCGATCATGTTATTGACGCCGTGGTCGCCAGCCTGCCACAGCTTAAAGGCATTAAAGAAGCTGCACCGGATGCCAGCTTCCGTATTCGTGGTCAGAAACTGGCGCGTTCACCGCATCGTGCCAGTGGACGTACCGCCGCGCGCGCTAATATCAGCGTGCATGAGCCGCGTCAGCCACAGGATCAGGACACCATGTTTGCCTTCTCTATGGAAGGGAACAACCAGCCGAGCGCACCGCGTTCGCAGATTCCGTTTGCCTGGGCACCCGGCTGGAACTCACCTCAGGCATGGAACAAATTCCAGGATGAAGTGGGCGGTAAACTGCGTCACGGCGATCCCGGCGTTCGCCTGTTTGAGGCCAGCGAGGCGCAGTTAGCCTGGTTCAGCAGCGTACCAGGTGCTTATGCTACCACCGGTCAGTTCCGTGTCGCCCCTTACTACCAGTTGTTTGGTAGTGAAGAGATGACGCAGCGTGCGCCGGTAATCCAACAGCGTATGTCGGCACCAACTCTGGTGCTGAACCCGGATGATGCGGCTAAGCTGGGCGTGAACAGCGGCGCATCCGTGGAATTAACCTGTGCCGGTGAAACCGTTCGCTTACCTGTGCGCTTCTCTTCTTCGCTGCAGGCAGGGCAGGTGGGCCTTCCACTCGGTCTGCCAGGCGTGCCGCCATTCCTGGCGAATGCAAAAATTGATTCTCTGCAGGAGGCGGCGAAATGAGCTGGTTAACTCCGGGTGTTATCGACATTCTGATCGCCGTGGGTAAAGCGCTGGTGATTCTGCTGGTTGTCGTGGGCTGTGGTGCGTTTATGAGCTTCGCCGAGCGTCGTTTGCTTGGCCTGTTCCAGAACCGCTACGGACCAAACCGCGTAGGCTGGGGCGGCTCCTTGCAGCTGGTTGCGGACATGATCAAGATGTTCTTTAAAGAGGACTGGGTTCCCCCCTTTACCGACCGCTTTATCTTTACCCTGGCGCCGGTAATTGCTTTTGTGTCACTGCTGCTGGCGTTTGCCATCGTACCGGTATCACCGACCTGGGTCGTCACTGACCTGAACATCGGGTTACTGTTCTTCCTGATGATGGCAGGCCTGGCGGTCTATGCGGTGCTGTTTGCTGGCTGGTCGAGTAACAACAAATACTCGCTGTTAGGTGCCATGCGTGCTTCTGCCCAGACGCTGAGTTATGAAGTGTTCCTGGGGCTGTCGCTGATGGGCGTAGTGGCGCAGGCGGGCTCGTTCAATATGACCGATATCGTCAACAGCCAGACGCACCTGTGGAACATCATCCCGCAGTTCTTTGGTTTTCTGACCTTCTGTATTGCGGGCGTCGCAGTGTGCCACCGTCATCCGTTTGACCAGCCAGAAGCTGAGCAAGAACTGGCCGACGGTTACCACATTGAATATGCCGGTATGAAGTTTGGCCTGTTCTTTGTGGGCGAATACGTTGCGATTACCACCGTTTCAGCGCTGATTGTTACGCTGTTCTTCGGTGGCTGGCATGGGCCTTTCCTGCCGCCATTCATCTGGTTCGCCCTGAAAACGGCGTTCTTTATGATGATGTTCATCCTGATTCGTGCTGCGCTTCCGCGTCCACGCTATGACCAGGTGCTGTCGTTCGGCTGGAAAGTGTGTCTGCCGTTGACGCTGTTGAACCTGCTGGCAACCGCCGCAGTCATTCTGTATACAGCGCAGTAAGGGGTAAACAAATGACATTAAAAGATATTGTCGTAGGCTTCGGCACGACAGTGCGCAGTATCTGGATGATAGGCATGCATGCCTTCGCGAAACGCGAAACCCAGATGTATCCGGAAGAGCCGGTCTACCTGCCACCACGCTATCGTGGTCGTATTGTACTGACCCGAGATCCCGACGGGGCAGAGCGTTGCGTTGCCTGTAACCTTTGTGCAGTAGCCTGCCCTGTAGGCTGTATTTCACTGCAAAAGGCCGAAACAAAAGACGGTCGCTGGTATCCAGAGTTCTTCCGCATTAACTTCTCACGCTGCATTTTCTGCGGTCTGTGTGAAGAGGCCTGCCCAACCACCGCTATCCAGCTGACGCCGGATTTCGAACTGGGCGAGTTCAAGCGTCAGGATCTGGTGTATGAGAAAGAAGACCTGCTGATCTCGGGGCCGGGTAAATATCCGGAATACAACTTCTACCGCATGGCAGGTATGGCGATTGACGGTAAAGATAAAGGTGACGCTGAAAACGAAGCGAAACCAATCGACGTCAAAGGCTTATTACCTTAAGGAGCAAGGCATGGAATTTGCGTTTTATCTTTGCGGACTGGTGGCGGTAGTGACGACGTTACGCGTTATCACCCACACTAATCCGGTACATGCGTTGCTGTACCTGATCGTTTCGCTGTTATCGGTGGCTGGCGTCTTTTTCTCCCTGGGTGCCTATTTTGCCGGTGCGCTGGAAATCATCGTTTATGCCGGTGCCATTATGGTGCTGTTCGTGTTCGTCGTGATGATGCTCAATCTGGGCAAAGCCACTGAAAAACAGGAACGCGAATGGCTGAGCCCGTCATTGTGGATTGGTCCCGGACTGGTTTCGTTTCTGCTGCTAGCGGTCATGATTTACGCCATCATGACAGCGCATGACCAGGGCATTGACGGTAAAATCATCGACGCAAAAGCGGTCGGTATTAGCCTGTTTGGCCCTTATGTCCTGGCGGTTGAACTGGCGTCAATGCTGCTGCTGGCTGGTCTGGTTGTGGCCTTCCATCTGGGACGCGAAGAGCGTCAGGGTGAAGTGCTGAGCAACCGTTCAAACGAAGCCGCGCAGGCGAATAAGGAGCAAGCATGATTCCGTTACAACATGGATTGATTCTGGCCGCGGTGCTGTTCGTCCTTGGACTGACCTCGCTGGTACTGCGCCGTAACCTGCTGTTTATGCTGATCAGCCTTGAAATCATGATCAACGCTGCGGCCCTGGCACTGGTCGTCGCGGGCAGCTACTGGGGACAGGCCGATGGTCAGGTGATGTATATTCTGGCAATCAGCCTCGCCGCAGCGGAAGCCAGTATTGGTCTGGCCTTGCTGCTTCAGCTCTATCGTCGTCGTCAGACGCTGAACATTGATATTGTGAGCGAGATGCGCGGATGAATCTTCTCTATTTAACTGTCTTGTTTCCGCTAATCGGCTTTTTGCTGTTAGCGTTTTCCCGTGGTCGCTGGTCAGAAAATTTATCGGCTGCTGTGGGAATGGGATCGGTGGGGTTAGCCGCACTGACGACCGTTTTTGTTGGCTTCGACTTCTTTGCTAACGGGCAGCAGGTCTTCACTCAGGCGCTGTGGACCTGGATTCACGTGGGCAATTTCAACATCCAGGTCAATCTGACCCTGGATGGCCTGTCACTGACCATGCTGTCGGTGGTCACCGGCGTCGGTTTCCTGATCCATATGTTCGCCTCCTGGTACATGCGCGGAGAAGAGGGCTATTCCCGCTTCTTCGCCTATACCAACCTGTTTATCGCCAGCATGGTGGTTCTGGTGCTGGCGGATAACCTGATGCTGATGTATCTGGGCTGGGAAGGGGTAGGGTTGTGCTCCTACTTACTGATTGGCTTCTACTACAGCAATCCAGAAAACGGCAAAGCGGCGATGAAAGCTTTTATCATCACGCGCGTCGGCGATGTGTTTCTGGCCTTTGCCCTGTTCATTCTTTACAACGAACTGGGTACGCTCAACTTCCGCGAAATGGTTGAACTGGCACCGGCACACTTTGCCGCCGACAATCACATGCTGCAGTGGGCGACCCTGATGCTGTTAGGCGGTGCGGTCGGTAAATCTGCCCAGTTGCCTTTACAGACCTGGCTGGCGGATGCAATGGCAGGTCCAACACCGGTATCTGCACTGATTCACGCCGCGACCATGGTGACGGCGGGTGTGTACCTGATTGCCCGCACACATGGCCTGTTCCTGCTGACGCCTGAAGTGCTGCATCTGGTCGGCATTATCGGTGCCATTACCCTGGTGCTTGCCGGTTTTGCCGCGCTGGTGCAGACGGACATCAAACGTGTTCTCGCTTACTCCACCATGAGCCAGATTGGCTATATGTTCCTGGCGCTGGGCGTACAGGCGTGGGATGCCGCGATTTTCCACCTGATGACTCACGCCTTCTTTAAAGCCTTACTGTTCCTCTCTTCAGGTTCGGTTATTCTGGCCTGCCACCACGAGCAGAACATCTTTAAGATGGGCGGACTGCGTAAAAGTATCCCGCTGGTTTATACCTGCTTCCTGGTCGGCGGCGCGGCGCTGGCGGCACTGCCGCTGATTACCGCAGGTTTCTACAGTAAAGATGAAATCCTGTTTGGTGCGCTGGCTAACGGTCATCTTAACCTGATGGTTGCGGGTCTGGTGGGGGCGTTCCTGACCTCAATCTATACCTTCCGCATGATCTTCATCGTGTTCCACGGCGAAGAGAAAATTCATGCTCATGCGGGTAAAGGCATTACCCATCATCTGCCGCTGATTGTACTGCTGGTGCTCTCCACCTTTATTGGCGCATTAATTACCCCACCGCTGGCGGGAGTTTTACCGGCTAATGAGTTTGGTGAAAACGGTAAAGTGACGCTGGAGATCGCTTCTGGTCTGGTCGCCGTTGCCGGCATCGTTATTGCTGCCGCGCTCTGGCTGGGCAAGCGTCAACTGGTTACCCGCATCGCCAATAGCGGCCCGGGCCGGTTCTTTGGCACCTGGTGGTTCGCCGCCTGGGGCTTCGACTGGCTCTACGATAAAGTGTTTGTCAAACCTTACCTGGGCATTGCGTGGCTGTTGAAACGCGATCCGCTTAACGGCTTGATGAACCTGCCTGCGTTGCTTTCACGTATCGCCAATAAAGGTCTGGTGGTGAGTGAAAACGGTTATCTGCGCTGGTACGTGGCGTCGATGAGCGTGGGCGCCGTCGTGGTTCTGGCCCTGTTGCTGGTAATTTAAAGATTGATGAGCGGGTAGGTGTGAAAACTTACCCATTAAGAATGTCAAAGATTGTCTGATGTAAGGGCGTAATCGGCGCAGTCCGTTTCGCCACCGCCAGCGCACAGCAACCGGAGCGTACTGAAGTACGTGAGGATTGCGAGCACTGCCGGAGGCGAAACGGACAAGTGAGATAGCCCGAGCCAGGACAAAAAAAAGGGAAGTATGCCGTGTTATTACCTTGGCTAATTTTCATACCCTTCTTCGGTGGTTTTATCTGCTGGCTCACCGAGCGCTTCGGCGCGAAGGTGCCACGCTGGATTGCCCTGATCACCATGGGGCTGACGTTGGCGCTTTCACTGCAGCTCTGGTTGCAGGGTGGCTATTCACTGACGCAGGCAGCGGGTATTCCGCAGTGGCAATCGAGCTTCTCAGTACCCTGGATTCCTCGTTTCGGCATTAATTTCCATTTAGCGCTTGATGGCCTTTCGCTGTTAATGGTGGTGCTGACTGGACTGCTCGGCCTGATGGCGGTGCTGTGTTCATGGAACGAGATCGAGAAGTATCAGGGGTTCTTCCATCTTAACCTGATGTGGATTCTGGGCGGCGTTATCGGTGTGTTCCTTGCCATCGACATGTTCCTGTTCTTCTTCTTCTGGGAAATGATGCTGGTGCCGATGTACTTCCTCATTGCACTGTGGGGACATAAGGCATCAGACGGTAAGACACGTATCACCGCCGCCACCAAATTCTTTATTTATACCCAGGCGTCAGGTCTGGTGATGCTGATTGCGATTCTGGCGCTGGTGTTTGTTCATTACAACGCTACCGGCGTCTGGACCTTCAACTACGAACAGTTGTTGAAAACGCCAATGTCGCACACCGTTGAATATCTGCTGATGCTGGGCTTCTTTATCGCGTTTGCGGTGAAAATGCCGGTTGTGCCGCTGCACGGCTGGCTGCCGGATGCGCACAGTCAGGCACCGACAGCCGGTTCAGTTGACCTGGCGGGTATTCTGCTGAAAACCGCAGCCTATGGTTTGCTGCGCTTCAGCCTGCCGCTGTTTCCCAACGCCTCGGCTGAGTTTGCACCTGTCGCGATGTGGTTAGGTATTATCGGTATCTTCTACGGCGCATGGATGGCGTTCTCGCAGACTGATATTAAACGACTGATTGCCTATACCTCGATTTCACACATGGGCTTTGTGCTGATTGCGATTTACACCGGTAGCCAGCTGGCTATGCAGGGCGCAGTGGTACAGATGATTGCGCACGGTTTGTCGGCGGCGGCACTGTTCATCCTGTGTGGACAGTTGTATGAGCGCCTGCACACGCGTGATATGCGTCAGATGGGCGGTCTGTGGTCGCGTATCAAATGGATTCCGGGTTTATCACTGTTCTTTGCTGTCGCCAACCTGGGGATGCCGGGCACCGGTAACTTCGTGGGTGAGTTTATGATCCTCACCGGCAGCTTCCAGATCGTCCCTGTCATTATTGTGATTGCGACCTTTGGTCTGGTTTTCGCTTCGGTTTATTCGCTGGTAATGATGCAGCGTGCCTATTACGGTGAAGCGAAATCTAAAGATCCACTGCCGGGCATGTCGGCACGTGAATTCATGACCATTGGCGTGCTCGTGGTTCTGCTGGTGCTGCTGGGTATTTATCCACAGCCGATTCTGGATACCTCACATGCTGCAATGAGCAATATTCAGCAGTGGTTTACCGCTTCAATTTCAACTACAAGGCCGTAATTCGCCATGACAATAACTCCTCAACAATTGATCGCGTTGCTGCCGCTGTTAATCGTCGGATTGACGGTGGTGGTTGTGATGCTGTCCATTGCCTGGCGACGCAACCACTTTGTTAACGCCACGCTAACGGTGGTTGGCCTGAACCTGGCTCTGCTGTCACTCTACTTTGTGGGCCATGTCGGGGCGATGGACGTCACGCCGCTGCTGCGCGTCGACGCTTATTCGATGTTCTATACCGCACTGGTGATGCTGGCCAGCCTGGCAACCTGTACCTTCGCCTATCCGTGGCTGGCAACATTCCCGGATAACAAGGACGAATTCTATCTACTGGTATTGATTGCCGCGCTGGGCGGTATTGTACTGTCAGCCTCTAACCACCTTGCGTCGCTGTTTATTGGTATTGAACTGCTGTCTCTGCCACTGTTTGGGTTGATTGGTTACGCATTCCGCCAGAAACGTTCTCTGGAAGCGGCCCTGAAATACACCATCTTGTCGGCGGCAGCATCGTCTTTCCTGCTGTTTGGTATCGCGCTGATTTACGCTGACTCCGGCAACCTGGGCTTTGTCAGCCTGGGCAAAAGCCTTACTGACAGCATGATTCAGGAACCGCTGTTGCTAGTGGGCCTGGGTATGCTGATTATCGGTCTGGGCTTTAAGCTGTCGCTGGTGCCGTTCCACCTGTGGACGCCAGACGTGTATCAAGGCGCACCTGCACCTGTGTCAACCTTCCTGGCAACCGCCAGTAAAATTGCCATTTTTGGTGTTGTCATGCGTCTGTTCATGTACGCGCCGGTCACGGACAGCGAAGCCGTGCGGACGGTACTGGGCATTATCGCCTTTGTTTCCATCCTGTTCGGTAACCTGATGGCGATTTCGCAGAGCAATATCAAGCGACTGCTGGGTTACTCGTCTATCGCCCATTTGGGTTACCTGCTGGTCGCGTTGATTGCGGTTAAAGATCATCAGCTGTCGCTGGAAACCTCTGGGGTTTACCTGGCGGGTTATCTGTTCAGCAGCCTGGGTGCTTTTGGTGTCGTGAGCCTGATGTCGAGCCCGTATCGTGGCCCGGACGCCGATTCACTGTACTCCTACCGTGGCCTGTTCTGGCATCGTCCGATTCTGTCTGCGGTAATGACCGTAATGATGCTGTCACTGGCCGGTATTCCAATGACGCTGGGCTTTATCGGTAAGTTCTACGTTATTGCCTCAGGTGTCAGTGCTCACCTGTGGTGGCTGACCGGTGCGGTCGTGGTCGGTAGTGCGATTGGCCTGTATTACTATCTGCGCGTTACCGTCAGTCTGTACCTCAGTCCACCAGAACTGCTGAGCCGCGATACGCCAGCGAACTGGGCTTTCACCGCCGGTGGTGTTGTGGTGCTGATTTCTGCGATTCTGGTGCTGCTGTTGGGTGTTTATCCACAGCCGTTAATCAGACTGGTACAAATGGCCCAGCCGCTGATGTAAGTTTACGCCGTTACACTGAATCAGGCCTCCGGGCCTGATTTTTTTTGCCTTGATCCTGTCCCGTCAGTCCTTTGGTCAGTTCAAACCCGCTTGCTTCTACTGATGCGTCCACCTTCCCGTTATAAAATGCCTATCTTCATTCTGTTTCCATAGTTTCCTGCTGAAATGGGCCATACCTTGCTATCAGGAGTATCCGCTATGGATCGTCGCCGTTTTCTGACAGGTTTGGCAGCTGCATGGGTTGCCGCCAGGAGTACCGTTTCCCAGGCTCAGCCATCCGCTTACTCACAAAGGGTAGTGCCGCTCTGGCCTGGCACACCGCCGGGCGGCGGGGGACCGGAAGGCCAGATCGAGACGCTGCCTTCAGGGGCGCAACGTCATATCGCCATCCCGACCTTAACGGTGTTAAGTCCCAGCGTGTCGAACGGTCATGTTGTTCTGATAGCCGGAGGCGGCGGCTATCAGCGCATTGAGATGGCAAAAGAGTCCTGGCCTGCAGCGCGCTGGTTAACCGCACGCGGCTATACCGCAGCGGTGCTGCGCTACCGTCTTCCCGGTGAGGGCTGGACTGATGGGAATGAAGTGGCCTTACAGGACGCCCAGCGCGCGCTACGGCTGTTAAGGCCGCAGGCAAAGCGGTTAACGGTGCTGGGTTTTTCAGCCGGTGCGCATCTGCTCGGGATGGCCGTGACCCGGCATCAGCTTCACAGCTACCCAGCCATGGATGCCCTGGACAGCACGCCCGCTTATGCTGATGCTGCTGCGTTGATCTATCCGGTCATCACCCTGGAAGCGCCTTATACGCACACGGCAACGCACCGTATGTTAGTCGGTGCGCATGCCACGGCGGCAGAAGATGCAGCCTGGTCAGTGCAGAATTATGTGACATCAACATCGCCCCCTTTTTTTCTGGTCCAGGCCGAGGACGATCCGGTTTCCGATCCCCATAACACACTGATTATGGCTCGTGCCTGCCAACAGCATCAGGTTGACGTGGAGATGTATCGTTATCTCACGGGCGGTCATGGGTTTGGCATGGGAAAACCCGGAACGCCCACCGTCGCCTGGCCTGGGCATTATCAACGCTGGCTGCAGAAAGGGTAGCATTGTAGATTAGTATTATTGCGCCGCCGGGCAGTCAGCCCATTGTGATAAGGATAAGAGATGCAAATCAGTTGGCTGGATCTTCACCAGCAAGCCATAACCGTACCGCAGCTTTATGCGGCGCTGGTCCTGCGCTGCAAGGTGTTCGTGGTGGAGCAAAACTGTGCCTATCTGGACGTCGATGGCCTGGATTTGCAGGCCGATAACCGCCATGTGATGGGCATGGCGCAGGGTGAACTGCTTGCGTATGCCCGCATCTTGTCACCGGATGGCCCGCAGGCAGACGTCACCATCGGGCGCGTGATCGTTTCTGATAAGGCGCGTGGTCTGAATCTGGGAAACCAGCTCATGGCGCAGGCGATAGCCAGTTGTGAACAGCACTGGCCGGGACATTCGCTGTTTCTTTCCGCCCAGGCGCATCTCCAGGCTTTCTATCAGCGACATGGCTTTGTGGCGGTCAGCGACAGCTATCTTGAAGATGGCATTGCCCATATTGATATGCGCAGAGCAGAACAGGCTGGTGAATGAGTCTGCCTGTGCACTGGGCGAAACGGAGCAGGTTTGAAAAGAGAGGCGCGCTGACGGGTGCGCATTCACCACGCGCTGCAGGAGATGATGGGCAAAAAAAATGCATCCCGGCAGAGCGCCTGGGATGCATTTAGGTCAAGCCTGAACGATTAACTCACCGTCATCTGACGGTCATCAACGTATTTACGCTGATCCGGCGGCGGCGGAACGTACTGATAGAGCCAGGTTTCACTCAGGGTTTCCTCTTTTGTCCGCAGGAACAGACGCATTTCAACCGGTTTGACGGCGTCGCTGTTGGGATACCAGTCGAACAGAATGCGGTAGCCCTTGATGGGTTCGACATAGAGAATCTCAACCTGTTTGAAGGTACCGGATGAAACGGTAATTACCGGCTCAATCCCTTTCGCGGCCGCGGCCTGCAAATCACCACCGATGAAATCGATAGCAAAGCGACGGCACCAGACATCCGGGAAGTGCTCGCCGGGTGCCCAGCCTTCAGGGAAACCACCGATGCCGGTACGGGTTGCATCCACGCGCGCCAGATCGCTCTGTACAGGCGGCAGGGCACTCCAGTAAAGCTTGTAGGCAAAACTGTATTCGCTGCCGGCTTTAATGGGCTCAGCGGGCTGCCAGAAGCAAACAATGTTATCGAGCGTTTCACCGGTCGTCGGAATTTCCATCAGGTTGATGGCGCCTTTGCCCCATTTGCCTACTGGTTCAACCCACAGGCTCGGACGTTTGTTATACCAGCCGATAACGTCCTGATAATTCTCGAAGTCATGGTCAAGCTGCAGCAGACCAAAACCACGTGGGTTTTCATCTTCATAGGCGTTGAACTGCAAACGCTGAGGATTATTCAACGGACGGGCAATCCATTCCCCTTTACCGCTCCACATCGCCAGGCGATCGGAGTCGTGAATCTGTGGGTGATAGGTATTACACATGCGACGTTCGTTGGTTCCGCAGCTGAACATGCTGGTCATCGGCGAAATGCCTAACTGGCGAATATCCTTGCGGGCAAAGAGATGATTTTCAATCTCCATCACCACGCGTTCGGCTTCGCAGTGAATGACAAACTTATAGGCACCGGTAACGCTGGCTCCGTCCAGTAAGGCATAGCAGGTAAACGTGGTGTCTTCGGCTTTCGGCGTTTCAAACCAGAACGCCGTAAAGTCGGGGAACTCTTCCTGACCATTGCTGAACGTGTTGATTGCCACGCCACGGGCGGACAGGCCGTACTGATAAGTGTCATCGACCGCACGGAAGTAACTGGCACCCAGGAAAGAGACGATATCCCGGCGGGCCAGCTCAGGCTTTTTAAACGCGCGGAAGCCCGCAAAGCCAAGATCGGTTTTGCCTTCCAGCTGTTTGGTGTCGACTTTGGCATCGTTGTAATTAAACAACTCAGGACGGAAATGAATTTCACGTGCTTCACGGCTGGCGCTGTCCACGGAGAACATGCGGATGCGGCGTTTGAAGCCCATTCCTACGTGAAAGAACTGCACATCCAGTTCGCGATTGGGAATATTGTTCCACAGAGAGTGGCTGGCATCATACTGAATGTCGTTGTATGCCTGCGGTGTCAGGGTCGCCAGCGTGGGTGGAAGAGGGCCTGGTGCGCCGCCCCAGGGTTTTTTAGCCAGCGCGGCCGCATTCTTCTTCAACTCATCGAAATCGAAGCGTACTGCGGTTCCGTCAGCAATGCCATCGTCTGCCCAGGCGGATTGCGCGAACAGCGTCGATAAGCCGGTCATCCCGCTTACTGCGGAGAAGGCCATTGACGCTTTCATAAACATTCTTCGATTCATGCCAGAGATCATTCCTTAGCTGTTCGAGTTTGTTGTGACTGTCGTGTCAGCACATTGTTATGCACATGGCCTGATTATTACAGGCAACAGCAGGGTACGACAGTCGGCGTAGAGAAAAATTCAGTTCGCTAAAAATTTATCAGATAAATCAAATAAGCGAAGCGAAATTACGGCCAGCAGGCCATCTCTTACACTTCTTTGCGTAGCGCTCAGCGTGACACAGATTGACTCGCGTTCGGTTTACTTATGCTGATTTTCAGGCGATTCCTGGTCGGGTTCCGCGCAAAGCCCTATTTTATGGCTATAGTTACCTTTGTGCTTTGCAATTCACATGGAGGAAATGATGGTAAAACAGACTGAACCTTTCGAAACAGGCTATGACGACGATATCGCACTGCTGACCGAAACGCTGGAAGAAGTGCTGAAGTCATCAGGCGATCCGGCCGACCAGAAATATATCGAACTCAAAACCAAAGCTGAACGAGCGCTGGAAGATGTAAAGTCACGTGTTAGTCAGGCATCCGATAGCTACTACTATCGTGCTAAGCAGGTGGCTTACCGTGCTGATGACTACGTACATGAGAAACCGTGGAAAGGCATCGGCATCGGTGCGACTGCGGGACTGATTTTAGGCTTGCTGCTGGCTCGCCGTTAATCGTAACGTGCACTACATCACGTACAACGGGCAGGCTTCGTCCTGTCCGTTTTGTTTTTGAATTCCGGCTTCTTCGCACCCGCATTGTTAGTCCCGCTGTTTTACTCTCCCGCCTGTCCCGCCAGAAAAGGGCTTATTCCGTGCTAAATCCGCCTTACAGATTGTGTTTTACGCAGGGGCTTCCTAAAGTGAAGTGACTGGCACAAGGAGAAAGAACGTGATTAGAGTTGAAATGCTGTCCACGGGCGATGAAGTGTTACATGGTCAAATCGTCGATACCAACGCGGCCTGGCTGGCTGATGTGTTATTTCAGCACGGGCTGCCGATGACCAGCCGTACGACGGTCGGTGACTCCCTGTCATCGCTGGTGGAGACGCTACAGGCGCGTAGCCTTGAGGCGGACGTTCTCATCGTCAACGGCGGTCTGGGCCCTACCAGCGACGATCTCAGTGCTCAGGCGGCGGCCAAAGCGAGCGGGGTAGCGCTGGTCATGCAGGAAGACTGGCTGGAAACCATGGAGGCCTGGTTCGCCAGCCGCGGACGGGTGATGGCAGACAGCAATCGCAAGCAGGCAGAAATCCCCGCTAACGCTGAAATGCTGGATAACCCGGTCGGTACCGCCTGTGGGTTCGCCATGCAACTCAACCGCTGCTGGTTGTTTTTCACCCCTGGCGTGCCTTCAGAATTTAAAGTGATGGTTGAGCAACAAATCATTCCCCGCCTGAGAGACAAATTTGAACTGCCCGAGCCGCCGCTTTGTCTGCGCCTGACCACTTTTGGTCGTGGGGAAAGTGACATTGCCAATGAGCTGGAGCCGCTGCCCCTGCCAGAGAACGTGTTAATGGGCTACCGCTCGTCGATGCCCATTATCGAAATCAAACTGACCGGACCGGCCGCCCAGCGTGTTGCAATGGAGCAGGTCTGGCAACAGGTGCGTTTGCTGCTGGCGGAGTGCACGATTTTTGAAGGCACCGAGGGGCTGCCTGCACTGTTGGCGCGTGAGCTGCATCAGCGTAACTGGCGCCTGGCGATTAGCGAGCAGTACACCGCAGGTTTACTGAACTGGCAGCTGGCTTCAGCTGAGGTTCCCCTGAGCGCCACCGAAATTTTACCGCAGCAGGACGAAAGTCTTGAAGTACAGGTAATGCGTACTCAGGCGCTGGCGGCGAGGCTTCAGACACCGTTAGCCCTGTCGGTAGGCAATCTGCGCGAAGGCGAAATCTCCGTTGCGCTCCATACGCCAGAGGCCACATGGGGGCAACGCGTGAAGTTCAGCCACGGTCGCCACAACCTGGAAACCCGGCAAAAAGTCGTGGCGATGATGGCGATGAATATGCTGCGGCGCTGGTTGCACGGCAGTGAGGTAAGCACAGGCCACGGCTGGATTGACGTAATCGAAACGGTTAAGCACTAAGGATTACAGGGCCGCATTGCGTGAAGGCGGCCCTGTACATCCAGGCTGTTCGGCTCTTCTGCACGAACGCTACTCCGGTCTCGGCTGGCATGATGCCGTAGGCTGCAGTAATCCCCCCGCCAGCACGTTAAATGTCGCCGTCACTTTCGCTAAGGTCGCCTGAGGATCATCACTGGCGGCCACCCACAATGCGGCAGTAAAAGCGGCACCGTTGAGCAAGCGGGCTGCCGCTTCGACGTCCACCGGCTTCACTACTCCTTTCTTAACCATCTCACTCAGCGCGCTTTGCGTGGCAGCCAGGCAGGCGTTCTGGCTGGGCCAGAGAGAGGGATCGCCAAGAAAGGCCGGGCCATCCAGTAACACAATGCGCTGGACTTCAGGGTCGAGCGCCATGTGAATGTACGCGTTCCCTTCCTCCAGTAGCTGGTTCCAGCTGTCTTTTATACCCGCCGCTCTCTCTTTGGCCCGATGGGCTATTTCACTATCGACTTCCGCCACAACGGCGGCGAGCAGGCCGCGCTTATCGCCAAAGTTGTGGTAGAGCGCCCCGCGGGTTAACCCGACGCTGGCGGTAAGCTCATCCATGGATGCGGCTGCAAAGCCTTTTTCTGCAAACGCTTTGCGTGCTGCGGATATCAGTTTGACGCGATTCTCTTCCATCGTGACCGCGCGTGGCCGTGCTGTCATCTCTCCTCCTTTTCAGATACGTACCGTATTTGGCTTTGACATACGACACGTATCTGTGTTCTATTTCATATACGCCATGTATCTTAAATCAAGCAGGTGATGCGTGCATGACTTACTGACCCTAAATCGATTAAAGGTGATTGTATGATGACTCGTGAGGCCGTATTTCCCGAAGGACGCCATGCGCTGTATGACATGCATGGGTATTCTGCTGCCATCCGCTCTGGTGACCTGCTGTTTGTCTCCGGCCAGGTCGGCAGCCGCACAGACGGCACGCCAGAGCCGGATTTTGCCGCTCAGGTAGCGCTTGCCTTTGATAATCTGCGGCAAACCCTGGCGGCGGCGGGCTGCACATTGGACGATCTTATCGACGTCACCACCTTTCATACCGATCCTGAACATCAGTTTGAAACCATCATGCAGGTAAAGAATGCCCTGTTTCCTCAGGCACCTTATCCCAACTGGACGGCGGTCGGCGTGACCTGGCTGGCGGGGTTTGATTTTGAAATTAAGGTGATTGCGCGTATTCCCTGAACTATCCGTGGACATAAAAAAACCGCAACCCGGTCGGGATTACGGTTTTTAACGCGGACGGCTCAGGCGTTAAAGCTCAAGCTCAATGTCGCCCTTTGCCTTACAGCAGCAGGGCAGAATCTCGCCCTGTTCAATGAAAGCCAGCGGCGTTTCCGCATAGTCGACCTCACCGCTCAGCAGCCGCATACGGCAGGAGCCGCAGTAGCCTTCGCGGCACTGGAATTCAACACACAGATTGTTGGCTTCCAGCATGGTCAGCAGGTTAGGGTGATCGTCTGCGCACTCCAGTCGGGTACCGGAGCTGCGCAGAATAACAACAGAACGGCTCATTATTACAGCTGGAAGTCGTCGAAGTCGTTTTCACCCACTTCGGAGTCAATCTGACCGACCAGGTAAGAGCTGACTTCCACTTCCTGCGGGGCCACCTGAACGTTGTCCGACACCAGCCAGGCGTTAATCCAGGGAATCGGGTTCGAGCGTGTTTCAAACGGCAGGTCGAGGCCAACTGCCTGCATACGAATATTGGTGATGTATTCAATATACTGGCACAGGATATCTTTGTTCAGGCCGATCATTGAGCCGCCGCTGAACAGGTATTCCGCCCACTCTTTTTCCTGCAACGCCGCTTTCTTAAACAGCTCAAAACACTCCTGACGACACTCAGCGGCAATCTCTTTCATTTCAGGATCGTCTTCGCCCGTGCGCAGCAGGTTCAGCATGTGCTGGGTGCCGGTCAGATGTAAGGCTTCATCGCGGGCAATCAGCTTGATGATTTTCGCATTCCCTTCCATCAGCTCACGCTCGGCGAACGCGAATGAACAGGCAAAGCTGACGTAGAAACGAATCGCTTCCAGCGCATTGACACTCATCAGGCAGATATAAAGCTGCTTTTTCAGCGCACGCAGGCTGACGGTAACGGACTTACCCGCGACCTGATGTGTGCCTTCACCTAACAGATGCCAGTAGCTGGTCATCTCAATCAGGTCATCGTAGTACTTCGAGATATCCTGGGCACGCGCCAGAATCTGCTGGTTGGTGACGATATCGTCAAACACCACAGCCGGATCGTTGACGATGTTGCGGATGATGTGCGTATAAGAGCGCGAGTGAATCGTCTCTGAGAACGCCCAGGTTTCGATCCAGGTTTCCAGTTCAGGAATGGAGATCAGCGGCAGGAGCGCCACGTTCGGGCTGCGTCCCTGAATCGAGTCCAGCAAGGTCTGATACTTCAGGTTGCTGATGAAAATGTGTTTTTCATGATCGGGCAGTGCCTGGTAGTCGATGCGGTCACGTGAAACATCAACCTCTTCAGGACGCCAGAAGAAGGAGAGCTGCTTTTCGATCAGTTTTTCAAAGATGTCGTATTTCTGCTGGTCAAAACGCGCCACGTTAACGGACTGACCGAAAAACATCGGCTCTTTCAACTGGTCATTTTTGTTCTGTGAAAAAGTGGAGTAAGCCATAAAAACTGTCCAAAGTAGACGAGGCTCAGCACCGGCCTCGCGGGAAAATGTGGGCGGGAAAGGCTTCCCGCCCGACCGTCAGATCTTACAGGCGCCGCTCTCGCAGCCATCATCCTGAATAGAAGGTGCCAGATCATCCTGTGCATCTTCCGCACCATCACGGGTGTTTTGATAATAGAGTGTCTTAACGCCAAACTTGTAGGCGGTCAGCAGATCTTTTAACAACTGCTTCATCGGCACTTTGCCGTTGGCAAAACGTGACGGATCGTAGTTGGTGTTAGACGAAATCGCCTGGTCGACGAATTTCTGCATCACGCCGACCAGTTGCAGGTAACCATCGTTCGACGGCATATCCCACAGCAGTTCGTACTGATCTTTAAGGCGCTCATACTCCGGCACAACCTGACGCAGAATACCGTCTTTGGATGCCTTGATGCTGATATGACCACGCGGTGGCTCAATACCATTGGTTGCGTTTGAAATCTGCGATGAGGTTTCAGACGGCATCAGCGCGGACAGCGTCGAGTTACGCAGACCGTGGGTTTTAATCTGCTCACGCAGGGTTTCCCAGTCCAGGTGCAGCGGCTCATTACAGATCGCATCCAGATCTTTCTTGTAGGTGTCGATCGGCAGCACGCCCTGCGCATAAGTGGTTTCATTGAACCACGGGCAGGCACCTTGCTCTTTCGCCAGCTCATTGGACGCTTTCAGCAGGTAGTACTGAATGGCTTCAAACGTTTTGTGTGTCAGACCATTGGCACTGCCGTCGGAGTAACGTACACCGTGTTTCGCCAGGTAGTAAGCAAAGTTAATTACGCCAATACCCAGCGTACGGCGACCCATTGCACCGCGTTGTGCGGCCGGGATAGGGTAGTCCTGATAATCGAGCAGGGCATCCAGTGCACGCACCGCGAGTGTTGCCAGCTCTTCCAGGTCGTCCAGGCTTTCGATGGCACCCAGGTTAAAGGCTGACAGCGTACACAACGCGATTTCACCGTTGTCGTCGTTAACGTCGCTCATCGGTTTGGTTGGCAGCGCAATTTCCAGGCACAGATTAGACTGGCGCACGGGAGCGATGCTGGCGTCAAACGGGCTGTGCGTGTTGCAGTGATCGACGTTCTGGATATAGATACGGCCCGTTGAGGCGCGTTCCTGCATCATCAGCGAGAACAGGTCAACCGCTTTGACACGCTGCTTACGAATGCTGCTGTCTTTTTCGTATTTGGTGTAGAGACGCTCAAATTCGTCCTGATCGGCAAAGAACGCATCATACAGGCCAGGCACGTCTGACGGGCTGAACAGCGTGATGTCTTCGCCTTTAAGCAGACGCTGGTACATCAGTTTGTTGAGCTGCACGCCATAGTCCATATGACGAACGCGGTTGCCTTCAACGCCACGGTTGTTCTTCAGAACTAACAGGCTTTCGACTTCCAGATGCCACATGGGATAGAACAGTGTGGCTGCACCACCACGGACGCCGCCCTGCGAACAGGATTTTACGGCGGTCTGGAAGTGTTTGTAGAACGGAATACAGCCGGTATGGAAGGCTTCACCGCCGCGGATAGGGCTACCCAACGCGCGGATACGACCGGCGTTAATACCAATGCCCGCACGCTGAGAAACGTATTTCACAATCGCACTGGAAGTGGCATTGATGGAGTCCAGGCTGTCGCCGCACTCAATCAGCACACACGAGCTGAACTGACGCGTAGGCGTACGCACACCGGACATGATGGGCGTCGGCAGTGAGATTTTAAAGGTCGAGATCGCATCATAGAAACGCTTGATGTAATCCATGCGGGTCGCACGAGGATAAGCTGAGAACAGGCAGGCTGCGACCAGGATATACAGGAACTGTGCGCTTTCATAGATTTCACCGGATACACGGTTCTGAGCCAGATATTTGCCTTCTAACTGCTTCACCGCCGCGTAGGAAAAATTCATGTCACGCCAGTGGTCGAGAAAGCCGTCCATCTGCTCGAACTCTTCACGGCTGTAGTCTTCCAGCAGATGGCGGTCGTACTTACCCAGATCGACCATCTTAACAACCTGATCGTACAGGGCTGGGGGTTCAAACTGACCGTAAGCTTTCTTGCGCAGGTGGAAAATAGCCAGTCGCGCAGCCAGATACTGATAATCAGGGGCATCGCGAGAAATGAGGTCTGCAGCGGCCTTAATGATAGTTTCATGGATGTCAGACGTTTTGATGCCATCATAAAACTGAATGTGGGAACGCAGCTCTACCTGTGAAACCGACACATTGTTCAGCCCTTCGGCCGCCCAGTCGAGGACACGGTGAATTTTGTCGAGATCAATGCGCTCCTGGCGGCCATCGCGTTTAGTAACGAGCAGACTTTGGTTCATGTCGCGTTTTTACCTTTGCGTGAGTATCCAATAATTAAAAGAAATCCCGATTTATGCACAGCATATTCATTGTGAATAATGTTGTGGATAAACACTACATCTTGGGGTTGTCGAAGATATGTATAACAATATGGAGGCTTATTCTAGTATTTTGCTGGCGCTTAACAAGAGGAAAAAATGATGTCTACGGGGGTTGTATTTTCTAAGGGTTTTCTTAAGCCGCGTCTCGTAAGGCCGCAGGTCATGTCAACCATCCAGAGAAAATATTGCAATTTATGATCGACCGCTGATTTTTCAAACATTGCGCAAGTTTTTCAAACACCAGAAAGCAGGCATCAGCAAAATGTGCAAATGTCATGGCTCCGATGACACAGAACTGCCCCAGGGGAAAATTAGCGCGAGCAGATGACAACAGGATGACAGCAGCGTGGGCAGAGCCGCACGCTGCGGCGGATCAGGCGTCGCCGTGGTGGGCGTGTATCATGTAGTTCACATCAACACCGTTACCCAGACGAAACTTATCGGTGATGGGGTTGTAGTGCAGGCCAATCATATTGCGCTCACGCAGTGGCGTTTCATCAACCCAGCCCAGCAGTTCGGAAGGGCGGATAAATTTTTTCACATCATGCGTGCCGCGCGGCACCATGCGCAGAACATACTCAGCGCCAAAAATAGCCATCAGCCAGGCTTTGGGATTACGGTTAATGGTAGAAAAGAACACCTCACCGCCGGGTTTCACCAGCTGCGCGCAGGCGTGCACCACCGAACGTGGATCGGGCACATGTTCCAGCATTTCCATGCAGGTCACCACATCGTATTCGCCCGCGTGTTGGCTGGCGTGCTCTTCCACCGTCTGCTGCACATAGCTGAGCGTGACGCCGCTTTCCAGCGCGTGCAGACGCGCGACTTCCAGCGGTTCAGCGCCCATATCCAATCCGGTGACCACTGCGCCTTCCCGTGCCATGCTTTCGGCCAGGATACCGCCGCCACAGCCGACATCCAGCACCTTCTTGCCAAACAGCCCGTTGCTGTGTTGTGCAATATAGCCCAGCCGCAGAGGGTTAATACGGTGCAGCGGTTTAAATTCGCCCTCCAGATCCCACCAGCGCGAGGCAACGGCCTCAAACTTGGCAATTTCCTTATGGTCAACGTTCTGACCGCTTTCCTGTGAAGTTGAAATCATAACCTTGTTACTCCGGCTAATAGCGTTGATGGTTGGGAGTATACCTCAAGCTGAACCAGGCCGTAGGCTGAAGAGTCAGCAGTCATAGCCAAACCTGGCTTAAATCGAAAGGCACGAGGACAAAAGAGAATGTTTCACTGGCAAGCCGAAAGGAGGGAGCAACTGAAATGTGATTATGTTATCAGCACTATCAGAATGATGACCGGAAGCTAAAGATGGCCTGATCGCAGTTGGCGTAAGGGTAAAACGGCGAGACAAAAAACGCGCTTACGTTATGTGTTTTCTGGTTAGCAACAAAGGGATTAAAGCCATGAAATAGGGAAAGGGTATCCACAAAAAACCAATCGCACGGCTTCTGTTCAGATAGTTAAGGCACCGCAAACTGCTGGAAATAAGAGGCATAATAAATGCAATGATCAGCAGGATTGAAAGGGAATCGTCCGCCAGAAAGGACAGGTAGAGCGAAAACCAGACTAGCTGGAAAACCAGGAAGATGAAGTATTCGAGTTTCGAATCTTTTTCTTCGTAATTCATGCAGAGTCTGAACCCTTTTTTTATGGTTTTAAAAATCAAGACCACCTCTTTTTTGGAACAAATATCAGGTTAACCAACCGGCTCAGTTGGCTTGCATCAGGGGCATGCAAGCGGTGAAGACCTCTTATCTCAACGCGAAAACAGGCGTTCATTGAGCGTTTCAATACGCGGAATAATGTAATGAATTTATAGAGTAAGGGCCAGAAAGATATCCCGGTACTGAACGTCGTACACACACTTAGGGATTTTTCGTGGCTAAAACTCTTATGGCGGGTGCAGAGGCAATCAGGTGCTGATTAGGTTGTTTTATCCTGATTACTGAGGAGTGAGAGTAACCGCTGCTGATACCAGAACCTATTTGTGATCATGAATGCAAATTATGCGTTTCCTCTCCAGCCGGGTATCGCCTGTAAGGTGCATTTTCGTGTGGTACCTGTCTGGGTTAAATTTGTGCCAGTAAGGGATGAAAAACCTCGTGGTTGTCGTTGCTTTACTTTTCCTTCACGTGCGGCTCTATGATATACTTTCGCACCTTTAAAATCCGGGATTAGTAGAGGGATAGCGGCTCCATGAGCGACCTTGCGAGAGAAATTACACCGGTTAATATCGAAGAAGAGTTAAAAAATTCTTACCTCGATTACGCCATGTCGGTCATCGTTGGCCGAGCTTTACCCGATGTGCGTGATGGCCTGAAGCCAGTGCATCGCCGCGTACTTTTCGCGATGAGCGAACTGGGTAATGACTGGAACAAACCCTATAAAAAATCTGCCCGCGTCGTCGGTGACGTTATCGGTAAATATCACCCGCATGGTGATTCTGCCGTTTACGACACCATTGTACGTATGGCCCAGCCTTTCTCCCTGCGTTACATGCTGGTGGACGG